>Ga0206850_10114_pt1 | contig 27392 bp, 22 predicted proteins | sample Alteio_BWOrgCont_16_FD_152885 | JGI IMG/M metagenome (GOLD analysis project Ga0206850, IMG submission 152885) | Enriched cells from forest soil in Barre Woods Harvard Forest LTER site, Petersham, Massachusetts, United States -... | ecosystem: Environmental > Terrestrial > Soil > Temperate forest >...
TTCTATGAGATAGTTGTCTGTTTTGAAAAATGCCCTGTGAACAAAATAATGGCATTCGATCCGGGCAATTGCATCGGCTTTAAAATCTTGGGTGAATTCTTCAAAGAGTTTTGGATCGAATAGGAGTTTTAAGGCAGCAGCTTCCCAAGAAGACCAGGCCTTGGCTGCCTCTTTTCTCATTTCTGGATCCTCAGAGCTCAATCCCCCCTTTCATTTACTGGAATGGGAGCGAGGAACTTTTCCCAGATGTCGGGAAAGATTTGGTGGGCGCCGTATTGATAAAACCAGACAATTTCGCTTGGCCTGCATAAAAAGATCCCTCTTAATATCAGAGCTAAAACTTTTTCAGGATGTGTTTGGGCATAGGCCAAAGCAAGGGTACTTCCCCATGAGCCTCCAAACACGACCCATCGATCAATTTTTAGAAGATTTCTAATCTTTTCAATATCATCGACAAGGTCCCATGTTGTGTTATTAATGAGACAGGAGTGGGGAGTGCTTTTACCGGCGCCTCTTTGATCAAAGACGATAATGCGATAGGCCTGCGGATCAAAAAACCTTCTGCATTTACCATCAGTTCCGGAGCCTGGTCCTCCATGCAAAAAAAGGACGGGCTTACCTTTTGGGTTGCCGCTTTCTTCCCAATATAGGGTATGGAGATCATCGACTTTTAGAAAGCCTTTATTGTAGGGCTCGATTTCAGGATAAAGTGTTCTCATGTTTTTACAAAATCAATATAACCATTTGGCACATCTACGGCAATGAGTTTAACTTTCACCCTGTCTCCAACGGCAAGGCCCTCAAAACCTTTGAGGATTTTACCCTCGACTGGGGGATGGAAAATCCGTACCCAAGTGCCTTTGGCACCTGCCCCTGTGACAATCCCATTATAGCTATGCCCAATTCTTGTAGATAGATAGATGGCAGCGGCTGCCTTTTTTACCTTCCGTTCTACTTTTTGCGCGTCATCTTCTTTTGCAGTGCAGTGGATAGCGAGGGTTAAAAGTTCCTCTTTGGAATAGGGAGGTTTTTCTTTTTTTAGAGCGGCTTTGATCAGTCTTTGCGTGATCAAATCAGGGTAGCGCCTATTAGGAGCAGTCGAGTGGGAATAATCGGTCACTGCAAGACCAAAATGGCCAAGCGGTTTTTCACCGGGGAAGTTCACCACGTATTCCCCACGGCCTAGAAGCTTGATCACTGCAAGGGATATATCGGGAAATGTATCTGGATTTTTTTTCCTTTGCGCGCGCAAAAATTTTTCGAGCTCTAGAGCCTCAGGAATTACAGGAAGATCGTAGTCTACACTTTTGGCAAGAGATACAATCCTATCCCAATTTTTCGGAACCCTGACAACCCTGCGGAAAGTGGGAAAGTTGCAATTGTTTAAATAACGGGTAGAAGCTCCATTAGCGGCGATCATGAAATTCTCAATAATGGCAGTGGCTCTATTAGGCTTAAGCTCTTTTAACCCGAGCACTTCATCTTTCATGACAATGGGCTGGACCTCTAGTGGATCTAAACTTAAAGCGCCGAGCTGGTGGCGATAATTTTGCATCCTTTGTGCGAGTTCATCTTGGAGCATGATCTGCGACAAAAGATCCTTTATTTTTAGATGATATTTTAAAGGATCTTCAATCCATCCTGCTACCTGGTCATAGTTCAGTTTTGCCTTATTCTGCACGCAGGCCTTATAAACAGAAGAAGCCCCAATAGAACCATCCTCTTTCACCTCTAGTTCCATAATAATTGCCAGCCTATCCTCTCCTTCATTTAAAGAGGTCAGATCATTGGATAATTTTTGGGGCAGCATAGGGAAGACTTTCGAAGGGGTATAAACAGAGGTGGTATTTGCTTGCGCATGCAAATCAATGGGGCTTTCTTTTTTAACAAGCGCATCCACATCGGCTACAGCAACATAAATTTTGTTTTTCTCAGCATAGGTGAGCTGGTCTAAGTCAAGCGAATCGACATTATCGATCGAAAAAAACAAAAGCTCTCGTAGATCCCTCGTTTCTTTCTTGCTCGCAAAAGGAGCTGCTTGCCTAATTTCCCTAAGTTCTTGAACTACAGGCTCTTCAAACTCTGGCACGAGGTCCTTCTCAACCATCGCCTTTTCTGCAATCTCGTCTAAATTATATTTTTTTACCATAGGTTAAGTCCCTATACCTAAGGAAGTTAAAGATTTTTTTCACGCCCCGTGCCCGGTGCGTCTACCCGTTCTCTTTCCCCTTTATTATGCATATGAGGCTTTAATAAAGTACTTTTTACTAAAAAAGGGGAAATTGGGTGTCACCCGCCTAGGCTGGATACAAAAAAATTTTTCCTATCACATTGTTTATAAGAGGTTTGTGTAATTAAAATGAAATTAAAAATTTATAATCGTAAATAACTTGTATTTTAATCGACTTATTAATATAATATTAATATATGGACAACATAATTTTAACATAAAAAACATAAATAAAAGGAGTCGTTATGGCAGGAGTGCATAAAGTTAATAAAGGACAAGTTGATCCCCTACCTCTTGCAGGTTCGGTTAGTCTGCAAAGCAAGGGTCTTTTAAATCGAGCCTTAGCAATAGTAAAGAGCTCATTGTGGAACGGTGAGTCATCGGAATTAGCAGCTGCTGTTTCTTTTATTTTAACAGCGGTGGTCTTTTTCGCGGGTTTTCAAGGTGGTCTAGGAGTTATTAACTCCCAGGCAACATTGATTGGTTTTGAAACCGCGCTTGGCACAGCCGCGGTTGCGGCAGGGGCATTCTCTGTTTACAAGAGCAATAAGGATAAGAGCGTATTTGATAACTCCTTTAGAAATCTAGTGAGAAGGATGTATCCCAAGCCCAATTTTGTTGGAATATATGATACAGTTTTAGAAAACACAAAGTTAGAACTAGGAAGGGGGATTGCTCTTGCTTCAGACTCTAAACCAGTAAATGAAGTGAACATGTTCTTATCGCAATTAAAGGATTACACGATTAAACACGCAGATATAGACGCTGTGGAAGTTCATGACCTCGCTATCGTAATTTCTAACAGATTTTTTGCTCTTAACCCTAAATATAGGGAGGATAAGGAGGTGTGCTCAATGTTGGAAGCTCATTGCGTAAGCCTGCAAGCACATCAGGAAGATAGGATACAAAAAGTGGAATCCCCGCAAGAAGAGGGGGTATTTAATGGAGTTTTGCGAGATGAAATAAAAGATATGGGTCCCGAAGTTTTGGGAATATATTCTGCAGTTTTAGCACACACAAGAAAATTAGTAGAACCACGGCTAAAAGATATGGCCAATCTTGATCGACTTACTAGAGCAAAAATTGAAGTACGTGAGTTCATGACGCAATTAAACAAGTACCAAAATATAGACGCTACAACAGTTCGTAACATCAAGGACGCAGTTGATAGAAGACGCTGTATTGTTGGTGCAGAGTTTGCATTATTAGAAGAGAGATCTTTCATATAATAAAATAAGGGGTTTTTTATGTCAGACTATATAGCCGGTGTTTTTAGGAGTGAGCCTACCATTCGCGGGAAAGGATTTGATGCTACTGGGCATAACCGACTAGCCATAGGGGCTTTGGCTGGTGGGATCGCTATTTTGGTTATTTTCTCATTAGGTGTAGCAATTGGCCAAAATATTCCAGGTTTTAGCCAAGTGGTAAAAGCTATGGGCCCACGCCTCATTGTACCTTTAGCAATTGCGGGCAGTGGGGTTGGGATATATTCTATTTATCGCGGCAGTAGACATGCCACATACTATTCCAATGTTAAGGCTAAGGAGAAATATATTGCTGAAGCTGAGAGGAAATTTATTGCTGAAGTTCAGCGTAGGAAGGAATTGTCCGGAGGGGGCATTGATACGATAATACAAGAGTTCTGTGAAAAAATGCCTATAGTGCAGAAAAAACAATTCGAGACACGCCTCAACCAGATTATGGATGCAAGAATGAGGGAAGTATTTTCTGTTAACATGAGTTCTATGGTCGGACAAGGAATAGGTGAGCGTATAATTGCGTTGATGAATATGACAGGGCTTTCGATGCATAAGGTTATAAGTCAGATGGTGGATATAAGCTGGGTAAGGGGTAATATTCTAAAAGAAGCTCGAGAGGCTATACTAATTTTGCAGGAAATGAAACAAACAGCATCCCCTAAAACTAAACTAACAAAAGAAATTCAGAAAATTGAAAACTCTTTAATACGTTATTTAGGGAAAACTAAAGATAGAGATTTAAGCTGGCGTTATCTATCGTCACACTTAGTTAAGCGCCTTTAACCATTTTTTCCATAGACCTGAGTATAAGCGACTTATCGCTTTAAACGGCGTTAAAGCATTTATTATTATAAATCTCTTGAATTTAATTCGATTTATTTGTATAATATTAATAAAATAGAACATGTTATAACAAAGGATTTAATTATGCCAGACTCATTAACATCACCTTTAGTTCCAAAGGGCTTTCCATCTCCTGAGTCAACGACTGATCTTTTCTCAGGACAATCTGTACAAGCAGACCTACCTGTAAACCCTCCTAAAACACCTATTATTACAAAAGTTGCGCTTAGAAATTTAACCCTCTTTGCCGGTGTCAGTCTTGCAACTTTGGCCATTTTATTTGGAGTGAGTGGAGGCTTCGGCAAGTTTTCATTATCTGTAATGGGACCAGGATATTTTTATGGGGCAGTAGGCGGAGCCGCTGGATTATCAGCATTATTAGCAGGGTATGTTGCTGCTAAACACATAAATACCGACTATGATATAGCCGCCAATTTTAAGAGTGAGCCTACTATTCGCGGGAAAAAATTTGATGCTACTGGGCATAGCCGACTGGGTAAATTAGCTTTGGTTGGTGGTTTGGCTCTTTTGGTCATCGTCTCATTAGGCGCAGCGGCAGCAGCTGGCCATGATATTCAAGGTTTTAGCCAGGCGGTAAAAGCTCTGGGCACAGGTGGCTTTGTACCTGTAGCAATTGTAGTCGGTGGAGTTGGGATTTATGCTATTTATCGCGGGTGTAGGCATGCCAAATACTATCCCATTGCTGAAGCCGAGGAGAGATTTGGCACTGAAATGCAGCGTAGAGAGGACACGCGCGGAGGGAAAATTTACAAGGAAATGAGTGCTCTCATTTCAGGAATACCTGAGTTGCAGCGTGAACCATTCGTGAACCGGCTCACTGAGGTTGTGATTGCAAGAATGGCGAAAAATTTCCTGGTTAACATGAGTTCTATAGAAGGACTACGAGTAGGTGAGTGCATAGTTGCGTTGATGAATGCGAATAGGCTTTCGATGGATGCGGTTATAACCGGGATGTTGGAAGCAACCTTTTTGAAGGATGATCCTGGGCTGGCAGCTCAAGCAGCTGCAGATATTTTGGTGGAAATGGAACGAAATGCAACCGCTGGAACGATTGAGGCGATTGCGAATATTCGTACGGCTCTTAATAGCTATTTAGGGGAAAACCACCTCCCTGTACCCAATTCCCTGTTTACCTAGGGGACCCTCCTTGGAGCTAGGATCCCGGCCCGAAAAACCACTCTTTTCCCCATGCACCTGAATATAAGTGACTTAGCGCTTTAAGCGACATTAAATTATTTATTATTATAAATATCTTGCTTTTAATTAGATTTATTTATATAATTTTAATATAAAAGAGAAGCATATATAACAAAGGATTTAATTATGAGAAGAGCTGTTGGACCTTTTAATCCCACGCCTTTGGTAGCGCTAACTATACAAGCTGACTCAGTAAGTAGCAGGCTATTAGACACACTGAATAAAATAGAGAATCACTGCAACTTGCCTTGGAAAGGAGTGGCCTTTGGTCTTATTTTTGCTGGTTTAGCCGCGGTAATCATTTACACGGGTGTTCAAGGTGGTCTAGGAGCTATTGCAAAGAACTCTAAGGCATTTATTGGTTTTGAAACCGCGCTTAGCGCAGCCGCGGTTGCGTCATTTGCTTTCTCCGCTTACTGCCTTAATAAGAGAAAAGTAGAAGGGGAAAAACTTAAAAAAAGCCAAAGCGATTTACAGGCAATTTTTAATTCATTGAATGAAGACATAGAAGCAGAGAAAAAGAAATCTACCGTCCCTCCATCTTTGAGTGACGCTGCTTCACCACAATCTAGCAGCGAGCCTGTTGCGCAAATTTTGAGTAGTGAGCAATCGCCGGAGCGTCAACCATCAGTTCCTGAGGGTTTAGTGGAGAGCGATTCTGATGGCGAAAACGACGACGCGGTTGGCTTGTTCGACGGTTTCCACTATAATGCATCACAACAAAAAAGGGTTATTGCAGCAGGTGGAGAGTCAAGCCATAGACTTTGTGGCAACATCCCGTGTGGGCCTCATGGCTAGTAAAATTTCTTCGGAGGTTTCCCTTCCCCCTCCCACCGCCAGTTCAGCCCCAAGTTCTAGAAGTGGGCGTAAACCAGGTAGTTTTCCAAGTTTAGCTGATGCAAAGGCACGTTGGGCAGCTGAGGAGACTTTCAACCAACAAAACTCAGACGATCACATACCACTAGAGTCTGAAGATACTTCCTCGGATGACGAGATTTCAGTGGAGCCATCCTCACCGATGAGCAAAGAAAAAAGAAATGCTATTCTTTTGTTATTGTGTGGGCTCGTCTTGTTAGGCGGCGCGGGGTTTGTCCTTGCATTAATTATTCCTGGGACTCCTCATCTTTCTCAAATTCGTGATTCTTTCATGCAAAATACAAGCAAGGTCGAGCGCATAGGCGTTATGTTGGTTGGAGGTTTTGTGTTTGGAGCCCTCGCCTTTGGAATAGGCTGTCATAAATATATGGATGCTAAAGAACGTCAAGCGGCTGAGGAAAGAAGACAGCTTGCAGTTGAAGAAATAGTTTAATATAGGCTTTATTTGGCATAAGTCATTGATAATTAGCTGTAATTGTCTTTATGTATAATTAATTATTATTTTAAACTGTATTCTGCTATAATTAAAGTATTAATTAATACACAAGGATTTGTTTATGCCGACATCACCTGTAACATCCGAGCCCGATAAGCTTCCTGGACCCCCAAGTATCAGTCTAAGCAGCGCTTCCTCGAGTAGTTCAGCCGCGGCGGCACCCGTTGTAGCCCAGGCTGCTCTTAAGCAGCACGACCGAGCCCTATCGCCATCCCCCCGGATTTTATCATCTTCCGAAGCAACAAGTAGCAAAAAAAAATCATCTGTTAATTGGTTGGGGGTAGCGCTTGCCTTGCTGTTTCTGAGCGGAGCGGCATTGGGACTTGCAGCACTGCTGGGAGCATCCAATCTTTCTCAAATCAATGACTTTATTGTGCAAAATATCAAAGAAGAGGGGTGGCGCATATTTATAGTGTCCGCTTTTGCGTTCATCGGAACTAGCATCCTTTTAATGAGCTGCCTAAAAGAAGAGCCCCATATATAAAGAGCTAACGAACTACCGAATCGTTCTTTATAGTCAATCTATTTAGTTTTTGTCTTAGCCTTTGGTCTCACTGTTGCTTTCATGATTTTGTGTTGCAGGCCAAATCCTAAATATAGACCCAAGATACCTACAATAAGGTGGAACCAAGAGTCTGGCATGTTATTGGCGACAACTCCTAAAATCTCTTGGTCGCCATAGCCAAAGCCGAGAACCCCTAGAAGAACATAGACAATACCGAATACCTCAAAGAAGACTTTTGCTGCATGGTTGCTTTCAAAACTCACCCAAAAGGCTATGATACCTGTGACGATGTGAAAGATGTTGTGCACCCTATTTACATGAAAAAGGGCAAACAGCTTATCATCAGGTGCAAGACCGGGGACAAAGCCTAAAACACCCATCAGGAAAAAGATAATCCCTGCTGCCAGGGCTATTTTTTTCAACAACATGCGCTAACCTCCAGGTTATGCCCAACTAATCCACGCATAGACTTTTTAAAAAATATGTTCAAGAAAATTCTTTATATCCGTATATGTGGGTAAAAAGAGGGTTTATGCCAAATAAAGAGGTTATTCTAATTACGGGATGTAGCGGCCGCATTGGTTTCAAAGCTGCAGAGAGGTTCGCTCCCGATTACGAGATTGCGGGGTTTGATTTGATTTTAGCGGGACACTTGCCCGATGTGGATTTTATCATTGTCGATATGGCCTCCGACGAGAGTATGAAGGCTGGGTTAGAGAAGGTTCGGAAAGAATACGGAAATAAGATTGCCTCTGTGATCCATTTGGCTGCTTATTATAGTTTCACGCAGGCGCATAGTTCCAACTACGATAGGATCACTGTACAGGGAACCGAACGCCTGCTGCGCGGCCTTAAAGATTTTGAAGTGGAGCAGTTTATTTTTTCGAGCACAATGCTCGTGCACGCGCCTACAAAGCCTGGAGTAAAAATTACAGAAGATTCACCCGTAGTCCCAAAATGGGCATATCCAGAGTCTAAAGTAAAGACGGAAAAGGTGATCAAGGAATTACATGGGAACATTCCTTACGTCATCATGCGGATCGCAGGGGTGTATGACGATCAGTGCCATTCGATCCCCATTTCTAACCAAATTCAACGGATATTTGAAAATCAGCTGGAGAGCCATTTATTTGCGGGAGACCTGACACACGGGGCGTCATTTATCCATATGGATGATTTAATCGAAGCTCTTTGGCTCGCTGTTCAAAAAAGAAAGACCCTTCCCAAAGAGCTCACACTGCTCATAGGGGAAGAATCAACCCTTTCGTACGATGATTTACAAAAAGAGATTGCAGCTCTGATTTACGGCGGCGCTTCTTGGAAAACGTTTTCTGTGCCCAAGTTTATAGCAAAAATAGGAGCGTGGATTCAAGATCATCTCCCCTTTATGAAAGAGTCATTTATCAAGCCCTGGATGATCGATATAGCTGATGATCACTATGAGCTTGATACTACAAGAGCAAAAAAAGTCCTTGGATGGGCACCTAAGCACAATGTAAAAGATACTCTTCCTATCATGATAGGGGAGCTCAAAGCGGATCCAAGAACTTGGTACGATGAGAATAAACTTCACTTTTCCTCAAAAATTTTAATGCACAAATAGCGGTACGATGACCCTCTCGAAATCGAGCGACAAATCAAAACAGGACAACATGAAAGAGCAAAAAGCACACATTGAAATTCAAAGTTTTAGAGAAGTGATAGGCAAGAGTGCACACCAGTTTTTAGAAGAAATAAAGCTTTATAACTACAAAACGCTTTGGACTTATGTGGTTAATGGCATATTGGCGATATGGCTCATCAGCCAGCCTTTTCTTTTAAATTATAAGAGCGCGGCTTTAATGAAGAGTGATATCATATCTGGTGTCATTGTTATTCTTATAGAAATAATTGCCTTTGTTCCCAGGCTAGCTTTGCTCAGGTGGGGTACAGCTGTTGTAGCGTTTTGGTTATTGCTTGCACCACTGATATTTTGGTCGCCAACCCCTACTGTTTATTTGATTGATACATTAATGGCTTGCTTGTTCATTGCATTTGCTATACTCATCCCCGGACTGCCAGGGCGGGCTGGTATTCAACTGCCTGGGCCAGATAAACCTCCTGGCTGGTCCTATAATCCTTCCTCGTGGATTAGGCGTTGGCTTGGCATTGCTCTAGCACTGATTGGCTTCTTCCTCTCACGATATTTAGCTGCTCATCAGCTAGGTTATATACCTCATGTATGGGATCCATTTTTTGGCGACGGCTCTGATAGAGTAACAGGCTCTGCATTGTCGAAGTCTTTTCCCATATCTGATGCTGGTTTTGGTGCAGTTGCTTATGGGTTGGAGGTGCTGATAGGTTTTATGGGTAGTCGTGCACGCTGGCGTACTGCCCCTTTCATTGTAGTTTCATTTGTTCTGCTTGTTATACCTTTAGGTGCAGCAAGTATATTATTAGTTATTATGCAGCCGGTTGTGGTGGGTGCCTGGTGCGGATTTTGTTTAATCAATGCTGCTGCATTACTCATTTCTGTGCCTTTAGCAGTGCATGAGTCTATAGCGGTAGGACAATTTTTGGTGCTGGCCTATAAACAAAAGAAAAAGTTCTGGCCATTTTTTTGGTTGGGCGGCAATGTACTTGGTTATGGAGGTAAAGATCCAGATCGTAAACGTTGGTCTATTAGGCAACGTTGGGCAGCAAGTTATCAGGGAATTTCGTTGCCTTGGTTCATCATTTTGCAGGCTGCTATCGGTGTGTGGTTAATGGCGCGACCCGATATCTTACCTTTTAATATCCAGAGCGCTGATTGCGACCATTGGATGGGAGCAATTATAGTTACTGTAGCTGCGGTTGCTACAGCTGAAGTCACTCGAACAGCACGCTTTGTTAATGTAATTGCTGGGTTGGTGGTGCTTATACTGACTCTTACCTTTTCATCAGGATCTACAGCAATATTGATTAGCGGTATCGCCAGTGCCATTTTATTGATTATTGCCTCGATACCAAGAGGGGTCATCATAGAACGGTATGCTTCCTGGAACAGATTTATAAAATAGCCAAAAGCTGCAAAAAACATATAAAAATATATTTAATTCTTTTTGCGATTTTGCGGTTTTGCGCCTTTGCGTTAATTTGTTGCAGGAAAAAAGCCTGTTAGCTTAATGCATATGTGCCCGGGCAGGAAAAAGAATTCTTCATCCATTTTGTGTATATTTTAAAAATCGTTTGCATAAAAAGGTGCAGATTGAGTATGTTCTTACACACATCTGAAACGCAAAACGTTGAGGAATAGCAGACGTGAAGGTCTGTAAGAGTCGTAAGACTTATAATTTGACAGTTTGACAGCAGAAATGAAGTGATGAACTGAATAGTAAAGCTTGTGCGAATAGACCGCCGTAAGAAGCGGGCTATTTGCCTTAAAGTGCCCTAAGTAAAGGGCACAGAGATTAAGTAAAAAACCAACAAATACTCAAATTTATTTTTTGAGAATTTGATCTTGGTTCAGATTGAATGCTGACAGCGTGGATGAGGCATGCAAGTCGAACGAGATAGCAGGGCAACTTGTTATCTAGTGGCGGAAGGGTTAGTAATACATGAATAACTTGCCTTCAACCTGGGGATAACGTCTGGAAACGGGCGCTAATACCGAATGAGGTAGTTGAGGATAACTTTAAACTATCAAAGTGGGGGATCTTGAAAGAGACCTTGCGGTTGAAGAGAGGTTCATGGGATATCAGCTAGTTGGTAGGGTAACGGCCTACCAAGGCTAAGACGTCTAGGCGGATTGAGAGATCGACCGCCAACATTGGGACTGAGATACTGCCCAGACTCCTACGGGAGGCTGCAGTCGAGGATCATTCGCAATGAGCGAAAGCTTGACGATGCGACGCTGTGTGAACGATGAAGGCCTTCGGGTTGTAAAGTTCTTTCGCTTGGGAACAAGAGAATTTAGTGAATAACTGAGTGATTTGAGTGTACCAGGTAAAGAAGCACCGGCTAACTCCGTGCCAGCAGCTGCGGTAATACGGAGGGTGCAAGCATTAATCGGATTTATTGGGCGTAAAGGGCGCGTAGGCGGACTATCAAGTCAGATGTGAAATACCAAAGCTCAACTTTGGTGCTGCATTTGAAACTGATAGACTTGAGGGTTGACGGAGAAAATGGAATTCCACGTGTAGCGGTGAAATGCGTAGATATGTGGAAGAACACCTGTGGCGAAAGCGATTTTCTAGTTAATACCTGACGCTGAGGCGCGAGAGCAAGGGGAGCAAACAGGATTAGATACCCTGGTAGTCCTTGCCGTAAACGATGTATACTTGATGTAATTGGGCTCAACCCCGATTGTGTCGAAGCTAACGCGATAAGTATACCGCCTGAGGAGTACGCTCGCAAGGGTGAAACTCAAAAGAATTGACGGGGGCCCGCACAAGCAGTGGAGAATGTGGTTTAATTCGATGCAACGCGAAGAACCTTACCCAGGTTTGAAATATAGAGAGCGATACCAGAGATGGTATTTTCCGAAAGGATTTCTATGTAGGTGCTGCATGGCTGTCGTCAGCTCGTGCCGTGAGGTGTTGGGTTAAGTCCCGCAACGAGCGCAACCCTTATCATTAGTTGCCAACACGCGAGGTGGGAACTCTAATGAGACTGCCTGGGTTAACCAGGAGGAAGGTGAGGATGACGTCAAGTCCGCATGGCCTTTATGTCTGGGGCTACACACGTTCTACAATGGCCGGTACAGAAGGCAGCGAAGCCGCAAGGTGGAGCAAATCCGTAAAGCCGGTCTCAGTTCGGATTGTGGTCTGCAACTCGACCACATGAAGCTGGAATTGCTAGTAATGACGTGTCAGCAACAACGTCGTGAATACGTTCCCGGGCCTTGTACACACCGCCCGTCACATCATGGGAGTTGGTTTTACCCGAAGTCTCTGACTAAACCGCAAGGATAGAGGAGCCTAAGGTAAGGCCGATGACTGGGATGAAGTCGTAACAAGGTAGCCCTACCGGAAGGTGGGGCTGGATCACCTCCTTTTAAAGGAAAAAAAAGATGAAGACATCCGTGTCCATCTTTTTAGGTTGAGCAAGTTTTATTAATATGTAACAGGGCTATGCCCTAACCTAGGGCTATGCCCTAACCTAGGGCGTTGCCCTAGGCTACATAGTTTTAGCCTTACAGGCTAGAATAGGTTCATCACTTCTTTTCTGCTGTCAAACAATAATGTTTCCTAGATTTAATTAAGGGGACTTAGCTCAGTTGGTAGAGCATCTGATTTGCATTCAGAGGGTCAGGAGTTCGAATCTCCTAGTCTCCAATGCGGTCATAGCTCAGTTGGTTAGAGCGCGACACTGATAATGTCGAGGTCCCTAGTTCAAGTCCAGGTGGCCGCACACCATTTGAAATGTTGCTCGTGTTAAACGATCAACTTGATCGAAAGATCAAAAACGTTATCTTGAAAGTCTGAAAATTGTAATTTAAGTAAATCTCAAAAAGCATTCTTCCATAAGTAATGGAAGAGTGTAGAGAGCGCATTAAATGATTATAAATTAAGGTAAGTTCTTCGAAAGAAGAATTACTAATACACAATGTAATTCGAAATTTAAAAAAATTAAAAATAATTTTCTCTGCGTCCTCTGCGACTCAGTCTTCACTCTGCGCTGATGGAATTTGGTATTCACCCAATAAGTTGGAATCTTATTAGCTGAATGCTGAATTTCATCAGCGCAGAGTGAAGACTGAGCCGCAGAGGTCGCAGAGAAAAGGAAGAATATTTTTTTAATTTTGAAGTTACTTTGGTATAATTTCACTGAAATAAAATGCCGCTTGAGGAGAAATACTTCACACACACACGAAAGTGTGTTAAATAGAAATTAGGTTGAAGAATTGGCGAAGCAATGTAAGAACATTGCGAAATTAGCGTTTTTGACAGAGTAGTGATACACAAAATTCTTTGTGGTCAAGCTGTTAAGGGCTGCTGGTGGATGCCTTGGCATCGATAGGCGAAGAAGGACGTGAAAACCTGCGAAAATCCTCGGGGAGCTGGAAAAAAGCATTGATCCGAGGGAGTCCGAATGGGGGAACCCATCAGGAGTAAAATCCTGATATCCTTAACTGAATACATAGGTTGAGGAAGCGAGACCTGCCGAAGTGACACATCTCAGTAGGCAGAGGAAAAGAAATCAGAGAGATTCCCATAGTAGCGGCGAGCGAAGTGGGAAAAGCCCAAACCGGTAATTTATTACCGGGGTTGTAGGGCCAGTCATAACTACCGACGAGACTTAAGAGAACCAACTGGAAAGTTGGGCGATAAAGGGTGATAGCCCCGTATCTGAAAAGTCAAGTTGGTAAGACTGGTACCTGAGTAGGGCCGGACACGAGAAACCCGGTCTGAAACAGGGGGGACCACCCTCCAAGGCTAAATACTCATCGATGACCGATAGCGAACCAGTACCGCGAGGGAAAGGCGAAAAGAACCCCTGTTAGGGGAGTGAAATAGAACCTGAAACCAGCAGCTTACAAACGGTCGGAGGCCTATGGCCCTTTTAGGGCAATGGCTGACGGCGTGCCTTTTGCATGATGAGCCAGCAAGTTAAGTTATATGGCAAGGTTAAGGGATGAAGAATCCTGGAGCCAAAGGGAAACCGAGTGTTAATAGCGCGACGCTATATGTTGAAATCCCGTAAGGGATGTAGGTGTATAGCCAGGGGTGCAAACCCCTGGAGTCATATGATTTAGACACGAAACCAAGTGATCTATCCATGACCAGGATGAAGCAAGGGTAACACCTTGTGGAGGTCCGAACTAGTGTCTGTTGAAAAAGCCTTGGATGAGTTGTGGATAGGGGTGAAAGGCTAATCAAACTTGGAGATATCTTGTTCTCTTCGAAATAACTTTAGGGTTAGCCTCAGCGTAAATTTTATAATGGTAGAGCACTGGATCCACAAGGGAGACCACCGTCTTACCGAAGGGAACCAAACTCCGAATAGTATAAAATCAGCTGGGAGATAGACTGTGGGGGATAAGCTTCATAGTCAAAAGGGGAACAGCCCAGATCGATAGTTAAGGCCCCAAATTCTATGCTAAGTGAGTAAGGAAGTAAAGTTTCAAAGACAGTTGGGATGTTGGCTTAGAGGCAGCCATCATTTAAAGAGTGCGTAACAGCTCACCAATCGAGAGACTTTGCGCCGATAATAGGCGGGACTAAAGCATAGAGCCGAAACTACGGGTTTACATCGCAAGATGTAAGCGGTAGGAGAGCGTAGTATGTGCAGCGAAGATATACCGTAAGGAGTGTTGGAGCGCATACTAGTGAGGATGCATGGCATGAGTAAACGATAAAGGAAGTGAAAATCTTCCTCGCCGAAAACCTAAGGATTCCAGGGTAAAGCTCGTCTTCCCTGGGTTAGCCGGACCCTAAGCCGAGGCGGAAACGCGTAGGTGATGGGAAGCAGGTTAAATATTCCTGCGCCGCCTAAAACTATGACAACGTGATGACGAAGAAAGCTAAGCGCGCGGACAATTGGAAACGTCCGTAACATTATGAGACCGGTTGGTAGGGAAATCCGCCAGCATAAAGTTAGGTAATGTTTAAGGGGAACTCTCGGGGGAACCGATAGCGTAGCGTGAAACTTCCAAGAAATAATCACTAGTCGTTGATGGCGACCGTACCAAAACCGACACAGGTGGGTGTGAAGAATATTCTCAGGCGCGCGAGATAACTCTCGTTAAGGAACTCTGCAAATTATCCCCGTAACTTCGGGAGAAGGGGAGCCAAGAGCCGTGACTAACTTCGCGTTGGAAGCGGAACTTGGCCGAAGAGAAATGGCCCAGGCGACTGTTTAACAAAAACACAGCACTATGCAAAGACGTCTAAGTCGCAGTATATGGTGTGAAGCCTGCCCAATGCCAAAAGGTCAAAAGGAGAAGTCAGTCGCAAGACGAAGCTTTGAATTTAAGCCCTGGTGAATGGCGGCCGTAACTATAACGGTCCTAAGGTAGCGAAATTCCTTGTCGGGTAAGTTCCGACCTGCACGAATGGCCTAACGATCTGGGCACTGTCTCGACGGGAGACTCGGTGAAATTGTAGTAGCGGTGAAGATGCCGTTTACCCGCAACAAGACGGAAAGACCCCGTGAACCTTTACTATACTCTGATATGGGCTTCTGATTTTTCATGTGTAGGATAGCTGGAAGACATCGAAGTCGGCTCGTTAGGGCTGATGGAGTCGTCCTTGAAATACCAGTCTTGAGAAATCGGAAATCTAACAAAGGCATGTGAATCCATGCATTGGACAGTGTCAGACGGGTAGTTTGACTGGGGCGGTATCCTCCTAAAAAGTAACGGAGGAGTCCAAAGCTTGCCTCATCGTGGTTGGCAATCACGAGAAGAGCGTAAATGTATAAGGCAGGTTAACTGCGAGACCAACAAGTCGAGCAGGTACGAAAGTAGGGATTAGTGATCCGGCGGTAGAAAGTGGAATCGCCGTCGCTTAACGGATAAAAGGTACTCCGGGGATAACAGGCTTATCGCCACCAAGAGTTCATATCGACGTGGCGGTTTGGCACCTCGATGTCGACTCATCGCATCCTGGGGCTGGAGAAGGTCCCAAGGGTTTGGCTGTTCGCCAATTAAAGCGGTACGCGAGTTGGGTTCAAAACGTCGTGAGACAGTTTGGTCCCTATCTGTTGTGGGCGCAGGATATTTGAGAAGAGCTATTTCTAGTACGAGAGGACCGAAATGGACGAACCTATGGTGTGCCGGTTGTAACGCCAGTTGCATAGCCGGGTAGCTATGTTCGGAAAGGATAAGCGTTGAAAGCATCTAAACGCCAAGCCTCCTTCAAGATAAAATATCCCATGAGACACCAGGAAGACTACCTGGTAGATAGGTTGGAAGTGAAAGTACAGCGATGTATAGAGCTAACCAATACTAATCAGTCGATTGGCTTGATCACTTTTTTTTATCGTGGTTTCCACGATAAAAAAACCGTAGGTTCCCTTTGGTCACCTACGGCTAACAACTGTAGCCACTTCGTGGCAAGGATGTTAGAGTTTCTTCATCGTTGTTGGTATTGTTGTTATGAAAAATAACAATTATCTCAATGATGATGAAACTGTGAAAAACGTAAATGAGCCAATTCTTCACGATAATTTTTAGTGGAGTAGGACTCTTCAAGCGTCATTTTATTTTAGTGAATTTAACCTAGGGCGATGCCCTAGGCTACATAGTTTTAGCCCTTTGGGCTAAAGAGATGTGAATACTTAGAAGTATTCTAGAGAGATACTTAAAAAACAATTTTCTTGGTGGCAATAGAGCAGGGGAAATACCTGATCCCATACCGAACTCAGAAGTCAAGCCCTGTATCGCCGATGGTACTGCACACAAGAGTGTGGAAGAGTAGGTTGCCGCCAAGCTTTCATTTCGCCCAGATCTCACGATCTGGGCTTTTTTTTGTAATGTTATATTATAATAATTGCTGTTTTTTTATCAATTAATAGATTTAATTAAATGTTCAGTCTTAATATCGTTCCAAATCTTTTCTAAATCCAGAAGAAATTCCAGTAATAATTTTTTGTTCTTCTGCGCTAATATTATTACCATCAAATAAAGCGGTTAGTGAAAAAGTCATGATACATTCGAGTTGATCAATTGTTATTTCTCGAATCCAAAGAGAGCGAGCTTGTGTTTTTTGGTCTAGGCTATCTAATGTCGAAACTCCCAACGTTGCCTTTAAGGAGAATGAATTTATCTGCTGCACAAGTCTCGAGAAGCGATCAGGATCAGATGCAACTAGTCTAGCAGCTTTTTCAATGGCTAAAGCTACAACTTTTTCACGCTGCCCTTCTGTAAATTGGTGCTAGGGGACTAGCTTAGAGAATTTAACCACTTGTTCATCTATCATCGACGCGTAACCTGGAAAATATTTCTCAATTCCATCTTGTAGACTTTTTTCGAGTTGGGCTTTTTTCTCTGTTTTGGATGATAAGGGATGAGTTGAAGCTGCTAAGTGAGATTGTGGCGAGGATTGGTTTGGGTCTTCCTTTTTCGCGCATTTTTTGCTGCAGTAGATGTTAAAAGTATTTATTGCTCTTCGGATGCAGCTCTCAGACTCTTGATCTTTTGCAGATAAGTTTAATCCGGTTGGATAATGGCCGCAATGAGTAACAGGTATCTTCTTTTCACATGCGTGACACATCATAAAAGTTTGTTGGTTCCACTGAATACGTGAATGTTGATGGTTGGGACACGTGAGGTCTATTCCTATACTTGGCGCTATTAGAATTTTTGTGCTTAATGATGCCATTGCCATGTTTCTCTCCTTATATTAATTTATTTACAATGATATTATAATATAATATTTAATATTAATAGTCAATATAAATAATTTGATTATGGTTCTGAAAAATTTGTAATCGTAACCGATTTAAATTCAAAAACTTAAAAGATTTTAAACAGGTTCTTAGTACCTTCGAGGAGCGATCCTTCAAAGATGGGCTGCCATAATGGCCGCAAAATACTTTAAGTTATTGTTTGACGATCCCTTATTCCAGAACGACTGCACCTTTTGATTTCTGCTCATGAAGGATATACCCCTGTTTGAGCTCGGCTTGGTAGACGATGAAGAGCCCTACGGAGACGACAGCAGTGGACAGGAATATTGTCCATGAGGGGGGCTCGCCGAGGATGAGCCAGCCGGTGATGGAGGCAAAAATGGGGCTTAGAAGGCCCGTGAAAGAGAGGAATGTGGCTGTGTACTTTTTGAGGAAAAAGCCGTAGAGGTTGTAGCAAAGGATGTTTGAAATAAGGGTCATGAGGAGGGTTCCCTTCATGAAGTCCCCTACGTGGCCTGCAAGGATCGGGGTGGGGGCCCAGGAATCGACGAAGAAGGAGTGAATGAAGGCAAATAGGCCCCCTAGGAGCATGCTCAGGCCATTTGCCAGGGCAGGGGGGACAAAGCTGTCTTTTACCACGACGCGCAAAAGGACCCAGCCATAGACTGAAAAAAGGGCCGCCCCCATGATGGCCAAAGAGGGCAGTGAAAGAAAATTATTGATTTTGAAAAGCTCTTCTGTCCCCGTTTGGGAGAGAAGGACGGGAATCATCCCCAAAAAGCCCACCCCTAGACCCACCCATTTGCGCCCATTCATCTTCTCCCCGAAATGGAAATAGGAGAATAGGGCAGCAAAAAAGGGGGATAAACTATAGATAAAGCAAGTTTTTGCAGCTGATAAATGTTGTAACCCCCAGAATTCCAGTATGTTAGTGAGGTAAATGCTTAAAAAAGCAAGCCCCCCCAGTGATATCCAGTGTTTTTTCTCAAATTTAAAGGAGGATCTCTTAAAAAACAGGTAGAATAGGCTAAGAATCACCCCGGCTATAGTCATCCGGAAACCGGTCAAAAAAACGGGCGGGGCAAAGGCCAGGGTCATTTTCCCCAGGGAAAAGACACTCGACCAGGTAGCATACATTAAAATTACAAATAATACGTTCATCAGGGAGCATGATATCACCGTTTAGGATATTTTTCCTAGCAATAATCAATTAGCCAGGGTTAGAATAGTTTTCCAAAATTTCTCTGAGACTTGAACAAATAGAATCAATGTTTTCTTGAGCTTCTTTGGAGATATTATCTTTGTCACTATATAAAGATTCTAAGGTATTGCCATAAATAGTCTTATGACAGTAGTATCCGGAGTATGGTCAAAAAAATTACTATTACGGGTGGCGCTGGGCAAATTGCCTACAGTATTTTATTTCGGATCGCTGCTGGGGAAATCTATGGGGCAAATCAGCCGATTGCACTTCATTTGCTCGAAACTCCTGATGCGATGAAGTTTTTAGAAGGTGTGGTCATGGAACTTGAGGATTGTGCCTTTCCCTTACTCAAAGAAATTAAGATTGGGTCAGATCCTCACCAGATATTCGATGGGGTGAATTTGGCTATCTTGATTGGTGCCAAGCCAAGGGGCCCTGGGATGGAAAGGAAGGATCTTCTTGCGGAGAATGGCAAAATCTTCATTGAACAAGGAAAAGCGTTAAATAGGGCAGCTAAAGACATCCTCACGCTGGTTGTGGGCAACCCCTGCAATACGAATTGTTATATCGCGATGAAAAACGGGAAGGATGTACCGAGGGATCGATTTTTTGCCATGACACGGCTCGATCAGAATCGGAGCCAATCTTTTTTGGCTAAAAAGGCGGGTGTGCCTGTCGCTTCTGTAAAAGATGTCACTATTTGGGGGAACCACTCAGCCACGCAGGTGCCAGACTTCACTCATGTGAAAATTAACGGGAAGAGGGCAACTGAAGTCATTCCTGATCGGAAATGGCTGGAAGGGGATTTTATCACTAAAGTGCAAAAAAGGGGAGCTGAAGTGATTGCAGCGCGCGGAAAATCTTCAGCAGGATCTGCTGCTAATGCGGCGATTGACGCAGCAAAATCGTTGCTATTTCCCACGGATTGGTGTTCGATGGGGATCTATTCCAAAGGCAACCCCTATGGCATTGATGAGGACCTGATTTTTTCTTTTCCTTGTAAATCTCATGGAAATGGGAAACTTGAAATTATTCAGGGGTTGGAGATCGATCCATTTATAAAACAGAAAATTGCCCTCACAGAAAAGGAGCTTCAAGATGAGCGAAGTTTTGTTTGAAGTGACAAAAGATACTCTGGAAACGGGGTTAAGAGGAATCCCTGTGGGGTATTGTACAACATCCCATGTCGATCCTCAGAAGGGTTTATTTTATGTGGAAAAGCCGGTAGCCAAGCTAAGCACTTGGGAGCCGGAGGCGGTGATCTATCTTTTGTATCATGGAAAAGAGGGGATAAAAGAGGAGGTCGCAAAATTTGCCCAAGATTTTTATAAGAGATCAGAGTGTCCGGACAGTGTGATTAAACATATTTATGCCTTGCCAAAAGCAGGTCACCCGATGAAGCTTTTTTGTGCAGCATTGCTTATTTTAGGAATGCTCGAGGGAAAGGACGATTACAAACAAGACTGTCTGAATCTTATTGCGAAACTGCCCCATCTTACTGCTGCTGTGATTAACCATCATGCAGGCTGGGGCCCCACTCCTAAACCCCAGCCTGGACTGGGTTATATGGAAAGCTTTGTTTCCATGCTTAAAGTACCCAAAACCAATCTGAAAGAACTCACACAGGTCTTTAAGCTTTTTAATATTTTGCATTACGATCATGGCGGCGGCAATCTTTCTACTTTTGTAGGAAAAACCGTAGCTTCTGGTTTAGAGGATATGTATGGGTCCATTTGCGCCGCCATGTGCGCGCTTGCAGGACCGCGCCACGGAAGAGCAAATCAGGATTGTCTTGAGTTTGTAAGGCAGGTTCACTCTGAGCTTGGAGACGAAGCCACAGCGCAAAAAGTGGAAACATTCATCCGTCAAAGATTAGAAAATAATCAACTCGTTTTTGGCTTTGGCCATGCGGTTTTGCGTGTGGAAGATCCAAGAGCTACCGTCTTTTATGAGTATGCCCAAAAACATTTCTCCAAAGATCCTTTGGTAAAAATAGCACTGCTTCTCCGCTCTGCTGGCTCGAAGGTTCTTTCAGAAAACCCTAAAATCTCTGATCCCCATCCCAATATTGATGCGATTTCAGGCACGGTGCTAGCCGCCGCAGGTTTTAATTACCCTGAATATTTCACAATCCTTTTTGGTATGGCCAGATCTGTCGGGATCGCCATGCAGATTGTGTATGAACGCTGCGAGGCTAGAGGGGGTAAGGGCACTCCTATTGTGCGCCCCAAGTATTTATATAAGCCACAAGGGAAATGAGTTAGCGGATCCAAGTGATTTTAGAAATTGCTGGGAGCGCCCGCCGTATTTATTGAAATTGCAAATTTAGAAGAAACGTTATCCATCATTCTTTGATCTTTTATTGTTTGCTCGTTATCCTCGTCGTCATAGAGCTCGTTATCAAGGCTCGGCAAATCTTTACTCAGACATTTTAAAGAAGAACTCATAACGTTTTTAAGTTTATTTGTAGGTATTAGCGGAAAGAGAACCTTTAGTACTAAGTGTTTTTGTTTTTCAGTATTTAATATTACTAGCCTGTTTGTTAGTTCGGATAATTTTCTTTCTTCTATTTTCGAAATTAAAACGATTAGATTTTGAGAAATCATCAGCCAAGTGTCATTCAGAAGATCTTGATCAGGGGAGAACCCAGGGCGGGTTGCGGCAAGGAAATCTTTAATTAATTTAAGTGTTGGTTCTTTAAAATCGTCTATACACTTATTATATAAATTCTCAAACCTTAGGAAAAGGGCTTCCTTTTGCGTGGAAGAGGAAGAGGAGAAGGGGAGAGAGAGAGCCTTAATTTGATCTGCTCGTGCGGTGGCTAAGCGTTTTGCTTCTTTAGCTTGAGCGCATGTGGCTTTATGGATTGGCCAGTGAGCCAATTGACATTCGCCCCCGCAGTATAGTGCTTGAGAACAACCTGAGCATCTCAGATAATTCTGTAATTTACCGTTTGGTAGAGGAGGGGACTTTGGGTTTGGCCATATCCGTGATGATGATGCCGTATTTTCTGCACTCTTTGTAGTCTCAAAGATTAAAATTTGCTTAAAAGCAGGAACAATATGATTTATAATTTCTTCGTCTTCTCCGGGGGGAAGGCGCGAGCTGTGCACATGAAAAATAAATTTTAAAGAAGAACGGAGGACGTTTTTCAAATCATCAGTAGATGTTTTATTAAAACAACCGTTGAGTAATTTTAGTAGGGTTTGATTTTGTTCTTCAGGTTTTCCGGATCTTAATTGATTCTCCCAGGAGCCTAATTCCTTCTCATTTAACTTTATAACTAAATCGTTCAGGTGTCTAGCAACTTGTTTCCAAGCGTCGTGTATGTTCTGCTCTAAAAAATCGCGCTCGGGGTATACCGAGGCGAAGTTCGCCATGCCGATCTCAGCCGTATCGTTCCTGGGCCATTGGAAGGGGTGATTCACTATGGTGATGGGTTTTGATGTGTCGGTTTTGGGGCGTTTTTTAGGGCGTTCAGAGGCGGAGTTCACCATGTCGCTGGCAGGAACAGCGGCGATGAGAGGATCATTGAGAACATAATCTAGTATTAATTGAGATATTGGCGCTCTTAACCTCTCCATACAATCAGAGAGTAGATCCGAGTAATTTCGGTCAAACGCATTTCTCCCATGACTGCGGCACTCAGGATATGAGCATGTTGATTGTTGTGGTGATGCGCTTGGTGCTGCGCCTTCCAGCACTAGTTCTGATGATGGGCTAGGTGCTGCTGCTGCGGCCGCCATATTTTCTCTCCTGTTAATTGTTAATTTAAATTATCTATATTATAAAATATTTTTTATTATACGTCAAATTAAATAATTGAAAAATTATATAAAAATTATTTTAATATAAAATCTTCCACTTTTTGCCATTGCTAGGCTGTCATTTCTAGGTTAAAAAGAGATAAACGACTAACATTTAGTCATGAAGAAAGCAGCGGTTATTGGGGCGGGATTTGCGGGTCTGGCATTGACATATCATCTACTGAAGGAAGGCTTTAAGGTTACCCTGATCGATAAGAAAGGGGTAGGTGGCGGCGCCTCAGGCATTGCCTTAGGGCTAGTTCATCCCTATCCTGGAGAGCAGTGTCGCAGAAGCCTGAAGGCAGATGAAGGGATAGCTGCGGCCAAACAACTCCTCTGGGTTGCCGAAGAAAAATTGGGGCGCCCTGTTGCAAATTATGAGGGGGTTATCAGGATAGCCTTTGATGAGGAAGCCGTTCAGAATCTATCCAAATACCCAGATGTTGAAAGGCTCAATGACAAACATTTTCTAATCAAATCTGGGATCACTGTTTTTACCCAAAGTTATCTGGAAGGCCTATGGCTTGCCTGCAAAGATGGAGGAGCTCAGCTTCTCATCCAAAATATCGAAGAGATCCCCCAGGATTACGACCTTGTTGTCATCGCCGCAGGAGCTGGCTGCCTCCCTCTTTGCCCTTCTCTCCGCTTAAAGCGCGTTAAAGGACAGGTCCTTGTTTGCAAAGGGGTCCCTCCAGAAAAAAGCATTGTGGGCAAAGGCTATATCGCAAGGGGAGAGTGCAAAGAGACCTTTCACTTCGGCGCCACCTACGAGAGAGTCTGGTTTTTCAAAGATGAAGAGCCCGACTTAAAAACGGCTCTAAAAGAGCTCAAGCCCAAATTCGAAAAACTCTCCACCCAGCCCTTCCCCGAAATTCTTGACTGCAAAGCGGCATTCCGCGTCACCCATCCCCATGGCTATTTCCCCCTCATTAAACAACTCAATGAAAAAACCTGGGCCGTCACTGCCTTCGGCTCCCGCGGCCTTTTGTATCATGCCTTGGCAGCCCAGGAATTTCTAACATGCTTAAAAACAAAAACTTAGACGCTCTTATTTAAGTTTGCTTGAATAGCGGGGCAAAATAGGGTATACTTATTTAAGTAAACTAGAATAGCGGCCCCTTTTTCTGGTCGTTATTTCGGTTTGGTTGAATAACGAGGGGTTTTATGAGAAGCGGCAGATACATCACTCAACAAACGGGCTATAAAGCTTTTAATCCAACTCCTCTTCCTCCAGAACCCCCAATTGAAATGGAAGGGTTGCAACATTTGTTAACAGATGCCAATATCGCCATTGGAAAATTAGATACTATGGGGTACCTTGTTCCAAATCTTGATCACATTATTGCTATGTATGTGAGGAAAGAGGCCTTGCTCAGCTCTCAAATCGAGGGCACCCAAGCATCTTTGGAAGATATTTTTGAATATGAAAATGAGATTCCTCTTAAAAATGTCAATGATGTGGAAGAGGTGGTAAATTATATCAAAGCTCTCAATCATGGCATAGCTAGGCTTGAAGAATTTCCTATGAGCATCCGTCTTATTAAAGAAATCCACCAAATTTTACTAACAGGGGTGCGTGGTAACGAAAAAACACCTGGAGAGTTTAAAAAAAGTCAAAATTGGATAGGTCCGACAGGCTCTACATTGGCCTCGGCTTCATTTATTCCGCCACCGCCTCAAGATGCTATGGATGCTATGGGAAAGTTAGAGATTTTTCTACATCAGCAGTCGGAACTTCCATTGCTTGTAGCTTGTGCTCTAATGCACTATCAGTTTGAAACAATTCACCCTTTTTTAGATGGGAATGGAAGAGTTGGCCGTCTTTTAATCACATTTTATCTCTATTGGAAAAAAGCCTTGAGGTATCCGCTTCTATATTTGAGCTATTATTTAAAATTGCACCGTCAAGAGTATTATGATCGTTTAAACATGGCAAGGGAGAAAGGGGACTTTGAGCAGTGGATCGCCTTTTTTTTAAAAGGGATTATTTGGACATCAGAATCAGCTTTTCAAACTGTGGGAAATATTTTGCATCTACGAGAAAACCATAAGAAGTTATTGCTTAAGAGAAAAATAGCTTCACCTTACGCTATTGCACTTTTAGATTATTTATTCGAAAGGCCTCATGTCTCTATAAAAGAGGTTGCTGAGCATTTGGAGATCTCGTATCAAACAGCAAATCTTTTGATGACCCAATTTGTAGAAGTGGAAATTCTAAAAGAGCTTACAGGAAAAAAAAGAGACAAAAGATATAGTTATTGGGAATATCTTGCTTATCTCTCTGAGGGGACATGAAAGTCAGTTTTTTGTTTTTAGGTACTGGTGGGTCGATGGGAGTCCCTTTAGTGGGATGTTCATGCGCCGTTTGTTCATCGAGTTCCCCTTTTAATAAGAGGCTAAGGCCTGCGGGGCTCATTCGGGTAGGAGAGAAGAATTATCTGATCGATGCGGGGCCCGATTTTAGGCAGCAGGCGCTAAATATTAAATTAAGCCGTCTCGACGGGGTATTATTGACTCATGCCCATTATGATCATATTGGGGGACTAGATGATTTAAGGATCTTTTTCTTTAAACAAAAGAAAAAGGTTTCTTGCCTTCTTTCAAAAGAGACTTTGGAGGAGATCCAAACCCGCTTTCATTACTTGGATAAGCAATTTGAATTTCAATTGCTTGAGGGTGATTTTGGAAGGGCGTTGTTTGAAGGGCTAGAAATTGAGTTTGTGAGCTATCTGCAAGCTGGAATGAAAGTGAATGGCTATCGGATAGGGAACTTTGCCTACATCTCCGATATTAGAGAATTTTCAGAGGATATTATTGAGAAGCTTATCGGGATAGAGACTTTAGTGATCTCGGCGCTGCGACTCGAAGCTTCCCATGTCCATTTTAGTGTGGATGAAGCGATCTTGTTTGCAAGAAAAGTAGGTGCAAAAAAAACCTACTTCACACATATTTCCCATGATCTTGAACATGAAAAAACAAATGCCATGCTGCCGAAGGATATCAAGCTCGGCTTTGATGGACTGGAAATACCTATAAATGAGTGAAACTGAACTAAAAAAATTAAAAACTGCTCTTCTTGTTTCCATATACACATCCGGAAAAGGTAAGAATGATTGTGAAGAGTACTTAAATGAACTTGAGCGGCTCTGCGATACGTTTGGCCTGAAAGCTGTAGCAAAATTTCCTTGCTCGATTAAAAAGCTAGACGCTGCCATCTATTTGGGACAAGGGAAGCTCGATGAGATACTCCTTACCGTGCAAGAACTCGATCCCGGGGTGATTATATTTGATGACGAAATCACGCCTCATCAACAGCGCAATCTAGAAAAATTCTTCAAAAAAGCGGTCATTGATCGAACAGAACTCATTATTGAAGTCTTTGCGCAAAGAGCGCAGACTAAAGAGGCGAGACTCCAAGTGGAACTTGCCAAGATCAAATATCAGTTTCCAAGATTAAAAAGACTCTGGACCCATCTTTCCCGCCAAAGCTCAAGCGGTGGGGCTCACGTGAAAGGGGAAGGGGAAAAACAAATTGAGCTCGATAGAAGACTTCTAAAACTGAAAGTGACCCAGCTCAAAAAAGAGCTGGATGATGTAAAGTCGCAAAGGGAAACACAAAGAGTCGCGCGCCAGCGCTCAGGGATTCCTACATTTGCAATTGTCGGCTATACAAACGCAGGAAAATCGACCCTTTTAAATGCGCTTACACAATCTGAAGTTTTAGTAGAGGACAAACTTTTTGCGACACTTGACACGACAACACGCAAATACATCCTTCCCAATAAGCAAGAAATTTTGCTTGTCGACACAGTAGGCTTTATCAGAAAAATTCCCCATACCCTCCTCGCAGCTTTTAAGAGTACCCTTGAAGAGGCTGTTCATACGGAGATCCTTTTACATCTCATCGATGTTAGCCACCCCATGGCAGAGGAGCAGGCTGAAGAGACAATGAAAGTCTTAAAGGAGCTTAAAGCTGATGATCATCCCATTATCACTGTTTTAAATAAAATCGATCAATGCGAAGACCCGATGATCCCTCGGAGGCTGCGCCTTAAATACCCCAAGCTTGTCCAAATTTCTGCACTTCACAAAACGGGATTTGAAGATTTAATCGAAATCATGATGCAGCAGCTCTCAGAGCTGCGCAAAACTTTCAAATTGCGCATACCACAGAGCCAGTACGCTCTTGTAAGTGAGCTTATGCGTGAAGGGAGAGTAATCACTCTTGAATATGAAGAAGATGATGTGCACATGTTTGTTGAGATTCCCAAAATCTTAGAGTATAAAGTGGAGAAGTACATATTAGCTTAAAAACCCTCCCCCTTTCAGATCGTCCAAGAGAGAAATTGCTGGGCGGTGAGGAGCTATCGCTACAAGAGCTCCTTGCGATCTTATTAAACACTGGGACAAAAGGAAAATCGGTCCTTTTGCTTGCCCAGGAAATGCTCCAATATTTTGGTGGATTGAAAGGGCTTGTCGATGCATCTGTCGCAGAACTAACAGCAATTAAAGGGATCGGCAAAGCCAAAGCGATCCATCTGAAAGCCGCCTTTGAGCTGATCCGCCATTTTACCAAACTATCCCGTCCCGAAGAGCCCTACATACAATACCCCTTAGACATATACAATCTTCTAAAAGATGAGC
>Ga0206850_10106_pt2 | contig 27148 bp, 17 predicted proteins | sample Alteio_BWOrgCont_16_FD_152885 | JGI IMG/M metagenome (GOLD analysis project Ga0206850, IMG submission 152885) | Enriched cells from forest soil in Barre Woods Harvard Forest LTER site, Petersham, Massachusetts, United States -... | ecosystem: Environmental > Terrestrial > Soil > Temperate forest >...
GCTCGACGCTATCGGTGACATCGACGCCGATCAGGTTCCCCTCGACCATGTTGCCTTTGGTGCCGGCATCCACGATGTAGACGCCCGCGGCATCCGTGTTGCCGGAGATGACATTTGGGGAGCCCGGGGTCCCGACATAGTTGTCTTTGGCACCGGCCTCGACCCACACGCCATAGGATCCGTTCGCGAGCGCGACCGAACCACCCAGATTCGTACCGATATCGTTGTTGATAAGGTAATTATCCTTTGTGCCAGCGCCAGAGATGATGACGCCTTGATTCTTGTTGCCGGAGATGACGTTGTCCACGACAGGCTGGTTCGTGCCGACTAAATTATAGGTGGCCCCGCCATGAATCAGCACGCCGGAGAACTTGTTGGGCAGGGCCGCGGTGCCGGTAATGTCGGTGCCGATTCGATTGGAAGTCAGCACGTTGAACTCGGTGCCGACGCCCGAGATCTCGACGCCATATGCGCGATTGCCCGAGATCACGTTCCCGATACCGACAGTCCTTCCTTCACCGCCCGTTGCCGTGGTGCCGATGAAGTTTCCATACGCGCCGCTGCCGATGTAGACGCCGTCGCTGCCGTTGCCCATATCGGTCTCAACGGCAGTGCCGCCGAGGTTGGTACCGATGTAATTGCCCGCGACCGTGTTGGCCGTCGCGCCGGTGATGATGGCAATGCCAAAGACGGCATTGCCGGAAATGACGTTGCTCGCCCCGGCTGTCGTGCCGCCGATGGTGTTGTTTTGGGAAGCAGCGCCTTCGATCTTTACGCCGTCGAGGCCGTTGCCCTGGGACCGCCCGTCGATGGTATTGCCATTGGACAAGATCGGGATGCCGTTGCCGATGAAGTTGCCCTCGATTTGATTTTCTTGTCCGTTCTCAATGACGATCCCGGAATTATGATTGAGGGCGATGACGTTGGCGTCCGCCGCGGTGGTGCCGCCGATGGTGTTGGAGTTGCCTGTGATGACAATGCCGGTGCCGTTAGGGTCGGGGCCGCCGAGCATGCCGATCGAATCGCCTTCAATGACATTGTCATTGGACTTGATGAGGATGCCGTCGCCCAACCAGCCGCCGATGTCCAGGTTGCTAATCGTGCAGTCGGCGGCATTGATCGTCAGACCGTTTTCCGTGGTGGTGCCAGTGCCGATGAGGACCAGGGGGCCTGAAGGCAAGGAGCCATCGATGACAACAGAACTCGTGATTGTCGGCAGCGGTGTGAGCGGCGAGATTTCACCGTTGCTGTTGCTGGGCAGGTTGAAGTTGATCAGGTTGGGGCCGCTGCCGCCGGGATTTGCATTGGAGGTGAGAATCGCCTGGCGCAAGGAGCCCGTGCCGCTGTTGTGGGTGTTGGTGACCGTGATGGTGGAGGGCATGCAGCGATCTTCGAGGGGCTGTAAGAACAAACGCGCGGAGAGAGAACGCTTACGGTGTTTCTTTTCGCCATGATATGAGGAAGCAATTCGCATGATTGAAATCTCTTGAGAGGTGTTTGCAGTTAGCCAAACAACGAGGAAGGCGTAGGCAATCAAGACCCGCGCAACCGGCTGTTTTTGGCCATCTGGAGAGCTATCGAACGAGTGGGGCAGATCGGAAAAAAAATGAATACTACTTTGGCAAAGAAGTTGCGCATTGGTGGTTCAGGTATGCTGCCTCGTCAGAGGCGAGCAAGAAGTAGGTCGGGCTGTGCCCGACTGTCGGGCACAGCCCGACCTACTTCTGTCTGTCGGTTAGAAAGTGAATACTATGGACAAAGAATTGCGCCTGACCTCCAGGTCACCCGTTCAGTCCAGCACAAATCACGAGTTTGTTGATGATTGAAGTGATTATTATGTGTTGATCGGGCGTGTTCCAGGGGCTTTGACACATGACATTTTGTGACAGCGACTGGTGTTTGAATCTGTGATTGGGATAGGAAATGCCTTGGAATGAGCCAAAACACATCATCGCAATCTTATTCGATTAATGACAACCCCAAACAACACTGACAGACGCTACCGACAGGCCGCCCCCGCGTGGGCAGAGCCAAGGACAACGTGAGCAAGTCAACCAAATGCCGTTTTACTTTCATCCCTCATCCCTACACAATCCCTCATCCCTACAAAATCCCTCATCCCTACAAAAAGCGACCCCACGGGGTGAGCGTCCCTGCGCCCCGTGGGGTCAGTGGCCCGGCATCCCTGCCACGGCCACCTGTTCTCAGTTGATCATCGAGTTCAGCGGTCGGCCCGACGTACCCGGAGTCGGGGAAAATGCGGTCGCGGTATCGACACCACATCTCGCCGGGTTGATTCGCTGGAACCGGACTCGGATTTGGTTCTCGTTCTGGTTTCTTTTGCCAGCCGAACAAACGGAAGAACCACGCGGCCGCCATCCGTGGCGAATTCGGCATCCTGCCTGTGCCGCGTAGTTTCCCGTTGTGCGCATCGTGCGGACTCGAACCGCACCCGTTCCCACAAATCCGCGAGTTCCCGGTCCTTGGCAATTTCAAAACACAGGAACCGAGCTTTATTCAGTACTTGCCGGGCAGCATTGAGTCGTCCGGCTTCGATCAAGCCTTCCGTCACCACGCGAATCACAGCAATATCGCCGGGTGCCGCTGTAGCGGCGGCCAACAACTCGCGTACTCCTCGCTTGAGTCGGTCGCAGCGCACGGCCGCTCTGCCAAAAGCGGCTCGGTACGTTGAGTTTCCGGGTTCCAGCCCGCACGCCTTACGAAACTGCTTCGCGGCGAGCCGGTCGCACCCGTGGGGATCGCGCTCGTGGGCGAGCCCCCAGAAGTAAAACGTCTGCGCGTGGGTCGGTACGAGGCCCGCCGCCAAACGCAAATGACGTCGGGCCTTTGGGTACTGTTCCGCCTCGATCAATAGTTCACCAGCCAGTCGGTGCGCTTCGCAAGCGACCGAGGTTGGTAGGTCCGGACGGGCGAGCAAGCTGCGGAGCCGGATGAGGGTATCAGTCCGCCGGCCATGTGCGACCGAGGATCGGACGGAAGCCCAACCAGCACCGATCAAAGTGAGCGTCCTGCTCATGGCCGCCTGCCTCCTTGCAGTGGTTCCACATCGGTGTCCAGTAATAGGTCGTGGGCAAAATATACCGATGTGGGGGCATACCGCAAGTACGAAATCGCATGCCATTCCAATTTGGAAAATCCTTCAAAATTGATGATTGTCGCATCTTCGCTGTTATCCGGCGAGTTCGGTTCAAGTGGCTTGACCACCACCGCCGATGCACCACTTAAGATGCAGAGTCAAAAGTTCCCAGTTGGAAAGTAGAACCTCAAAGTTGAAGACACCGAACCGGAATGCTGCTGGTAAGCTGCGGAATTCTGCAACTTTGAACTCCGAGTTCCCCAGCATGGCCGGGGTGGGAGGAGTGGCTGTGTATTGGTCGCATTTTAGCTTGGAGCGCCAGCCGTTCCGCCCGGCGGTCGATCCAGACTCTTATTTCCCCTCGCCATCGCACGAGGAAGCAATCGCTGCGTTGGCGGCGGGATTTGCTCGCCGCGATCCTGTGGTCGTGATCGATGGGAAAATGGGTGTCGGCAAATCGCTGGTCGCGCGAAAGTGGCTCGAACATCTGTTGCCGGACGTGCCGAGGGTCGTCGTTCCCAACGCGCACGCGGAAAGACCGGGTGCCTTGCTGCAAGCGATCCTGTTCGACATGGGGAAGCCGTACCACGGCCTCACCGAGCAGGAACTCCGGTTGAGCGTCACCGGCCTTTTGCTCGATGTGGCTGCGGAAAGCACTTTCCCGACCGTGTTGATTCTCGATGAGGCCCAACATTTGAGCCAGGCGGCCATTGAGGAGCTTCGGTTGCTGGGCAATCTGGAGACGCGGAGGGGATCCGCTCTCTTTACCGTTTTGGTCGCCCAGCCAACGCTCCGGGACGCTTTTCGCCGGCCGGCATATGAACTGTTCGCTCAACGAGTGGCGGTTCAGGTGGCCGTGGAACCGCTCACGCCAGGGGAATCGGTCGATTACATCCGACACCAGTTGCGGGCAGCGGGTGGGGAACCGGAGAAAGTGTTCGATGAGGCTGTTGTGCCCCTCCTTGCCGGAGCTTGTCATGGAATTCCACGGGTACTGAACCGGGCTGCCGCACTGGCACTGGAACTGGCGGCGGGTGCCGAGGCGGTGCAGGTGGATGTGGAAGCGGGGCTCGAAGCTCTCGATCGACTCGGGCTTACTTCCGAAGAAGTGGACCCCGAGTCTGGGCAATCAGAAGAATTGGCGGGTGCCGTTCTCTTACCGCACCCGGCACGGACGGCCGAACCGATACGCTCGGGCCGCGGGAAATCGACCGATGGTGCGAGTGGAGATGAAGATACCCCCTCCCGGGGACCGAAAGACAGGGCATCACGGAAGCGAACTGTCTGATGCACCACGGAGGGGGCGCGCAATGAGCCGGGTGTATAACGTATTGACTGGGGCACCCCGCCCCCTCGGAACCACGACGATCGAGCTTCCAGACGATGGCGTTTGGGCGAACGCGGAGGAAACTCCGTTCGTCGAGATTGGTGGACCGGGTGGCCCGGTTTTCTCGGCTTCTCCAACCGCAGGCCCACGGATTATCCCCGAAGCCAAGATCGAGGCAAAGCCCGAACCGACCCGAGCTTATCCGCGGCTTGTTGCGCCACCCGCACCGGCGTATCTCTCCGTCCGATTCCACGATATAGTTACACGCGGCGCAGCAAAGCCGGCCAGCGATGGCCCCGATTCAAGTCTAGTCGCACTCCACTACCCGGACCATTCGGCCAGTGGCGAATACCGCACACTCCGGGATGAAATTCGCAAGCAACTCCCCGAAACCACCTCGCGACTATTGCTGTTCAACGCCGTGGCACCGGAAGCCGGAACGACGACCGTACTCCTGAACCTTGCAATTACGCTTGCACAGGAGGGAAAGAACCGTGTTCTGGTGGTCGATGCCAACACGATCCGGCCTGGGATTGCCGCGAAGCTGGCTTTAAAGCCATCCCCGGGGTTGTGCGAAGCACTGATCCAGCAAGTTCCACTTGCCTGGGCCGTGCAGCCTTCGCCTGTTCCAGGTTTGCATGTCCTGGCGGCCGGCAATGCCACCGATACGACACCAGGGGCCGTATGTCGCGATTTTCCGCGGTGTCTTCTGTTACTTCGCCAGTGGTTCGACTGGGTTCTGGTGGATGCCGGTGTCTGGGGTGTAATGCCCGAGCGCGATGCAGCCTGTCCATCCGCGGATGCGGTGTACCTCGTCACCCGCGAGGCAGATTCTGACCGACCGGAATTCCTGAGTGTGCGGGGCTGGGTGAAGGAACTCGGCGGGTTGCTCCGCGGCTACGTGACCACCCGCGTGTAAGCGCAGCGGGTTGGAGCGCGCAATACCAATTACTCCCGCCAAGCTATCAGGCTTTCCCAGGTTGTTTCTTGGCAGCCTGGACTACCTCGGTAATGCACCCAAAGTGCTTGAGCAAGTCCCTGAGTAGTGCTGAGGCTCTGAAGCGTCACATCCTCAATGTCGGATCGAGCGGATTCAGGACAGAATAACCAATTTGGAAGGAACCTCCGGAAGGTGCTGGCGAGGAGGTAGTTGGTCGGCCACAATCACGGTCGGCGGGGGATACGTATGACCCAGTCGGGAGCGCGAGTCCCATGCCGATTCCTCACACCCCGAGGCCGTGATGCGCCGAGAATACGCTGGATTACTCGCTCTTCTAGTCATCGTGTCGGCGACTGTTGCCGCCACCCGAGACGATCCGCCTGCTCTTTACAAACTCGAAAAGACTGTCCCTGTTCCTGGAACAGGCGGGTGGGATTACCTGACCGTCGATTCTGAGGGTCGGCGGGTGTATGTCTCACACGCGACGTGCGTCGAGGTGTTGGATGCGGATTCCGGGGAGTTGAAGGGCAAGGTAGCCGACACCTCTGGTATCCACGGGATTGCGATAGCATCGGAACTCGGCCGCGGGTTCACCAGTAATGGCAAGGCCAACAACGTAACGGTCTTCGACCTCAAGACACTCAAGCCGCTGGCCACTGTTTCGACCGGGAAGAACCCCGATGCCATTCTGTACGATCCAGCCTCTCGCCGCGTGTTCGCGTTCAACGGTGCCGAGGCCAGTGCGACTGCGATTGATGCCGCGACCGGGAAGGTGGCCGGGACAATCGACCTCGGAGGTAAGCCGGAATCGGGAGTCTCGGACGGCGCGGGGAACGTGTATGTGAACATGGAAGACAAGGACGAGGTGCTGAAGCTCGACGCCAACAAACTGAAGGTATTGGCCCGGTGGCCAATCGCACCAGCCAAGACACCCGTGAGTCTGGCCATCGACACCCGCAACGGCAGACTGTTCGTTGGATGCCGAAGCAAGTCTCTCGTTGTTCTTTCCACGGAAACCGGAAAGACCGTGACCTCCCTTCCGATCGGGGGAGGTGTGGATGCCGGTGCATTCGACCCCGAGACGAAACTGGTGTTCTGCTCGTGCGGGGATGGAACGGTGGCCGTGATCCGGCAGGAAACCGCCGACAAATACGCACTGGTCGAGACTCTCAAGACTCGTTCGGGTTCGAGGACGATGGCACTGGATCTCAAGACCCACAAACTGTTCCTCCCCGCAGCCGATTTCAAGGCTCCGGCGGATCAACCCAAGGCCCGACCCACGATGGTCCCTGGAACCTTTTCCGTCCTGATTTACGGGAAATAGTTTCAGACGTGACAGGTCAGAAATGTTCGGCGAATGCGATGTCTTGTGGTGTGGGTCTCGTAGACCCACACCACAAGCAAGTCATTCAAAGCGAGCACAATCAGGCTTTCCTGAGTTGTTTCTTGGCGGCCTGGATCACCGCCTCCGTGGTGAACCCAAAGTGCTTGAGCAAGTCCTTGAGCGGCGCTGAGGCCCCGAAGGATCGCATCCCGATCATCTCTCCGGTTGACCCCACGTATCGCTCCCACCCCAACACCGCTCCCATTTCCACGCTCACACGGGCCTTCACTGCTGGAGGCAGTACCGACTCGCGGTACTCCTGCGTTTGCTTCTCGAACAACTCCCAGCTCGGCAAACTCACCACTCGAACCTTGACCCCCTCACCCGCGAGTTTGTTCGCCGCGTCGAGGCAGAGGTGAACTTCGCTTCCAGTGCCAATCAGGATCACATCCGGCGTTCCGCTTGACGTGTCGGTCAGCACGTATCCGCCTTTGGCCAGCCCGGATGCCGGTGCCAGCTTCGTGCGGTCCAGTGTAGGCACGGCCTGCCGGGTCATGGCGAAAACCACCGGCTCATGCTTCGATTGCATCGCCACGCGGTAGGCTTCCGTCACCTCGTTGGCATCGCATGGCCGAATCACCAACAAGCCGGGGATTGCCCGGAGAGACATGAGCTGTTCGATGGGCTGGTGCGTGGGACCATCCTCACCGACACCGATGGAGTCGTGAGTGAACACGTACAGTACGGGGATGTGCATCACCGCCCCGAGTCGAATACTCGGGCGGCCATAATCGGAAAAGATCAGGAAGCCAGAGCCATAGGCGCGGATTTTCGAGAGCGTCAGTCCGTTCAGAATTGCTCCCATTCCGTGTTCGCGTATACCGAAGTGAATGTTCCGGCCGCCAGGAGTTGTGGCCGTGAACGTCCCAGCCCCTTCAAACTTCATGAACGTCTTGGTCGATGGATTCAGGTCGGCCGCACCACCCACCACCCAAGGGAGGTTTTTCGCAATTGCATTCAACACCTGTCCCGAACTGTCCCGAGTGGCGAGCCCCTTGGCATCGGTCGGGAACGAGGGGATATCCTTGTCCCACCCCGCAGGCAGGCCGCGCTGTTCCATTGTCTCCAGTTCCGCAGCGAGATCGGGATACTTCTTGCGGTATTCCTCGAACAACTTCTGCCACGCCGTGTGTGCCACAGCACCCCGTTTACCAATCCCATCCTGGAATAAACCATAAACGCCATCCGGAACGAGGAACTGGGCATCTTCCGGCCATCCGTAAAACTTCTTCGTCAGTTTGATTTCGTCGGCACCGAGCGGCTCACCGTGTGCTTCCTTGGTGTCCTGCCTGTGCGGTGCCCCATAGCCGATGTGCGTTTTCAGATCGATCAGGGTAGGGCGGTCGGTCGTCTTCCGGGCCGCGGCGATGGCTCGTGAGATCCCTTCGAGGTCATTCCCATCGTTCACATGAATGACGTTCCAGCCATAGGCCAAAAATCGGGCACCAACATCGTCGCTGAATGCCAAACTGGTCTTCCCATCGATCGTGATGCTGTTGTCGTCGTAGATGAGAGTGAGGTTGCCGAGCTTCAAATGCCCAGCGAGGGAAGAGGCTTCGCTACTAATACCTTCCATCATGCAACCATCGCCGCAGAATGCGTAGACATGGTGTTCAAATAGTGCCTCGAAACCAGGGCGGCTGTATCTTGCGGCGATCCACTTCTGAGCGATGGCCATCCCAACTGCGTTGCCAACTCCTTGTCCGAGTGGGCCGGTAGTCGTCTCGACTCCAGCCGTCAACTCGCTTTCGGGGTGTCCTGGGGTCTTGCTGCCGAGTTGCCGGAAACTCTTCAGCTGCTCCATCGGCAGCGAAGGCTCGTTGAGTACCTTGCCCTGATGATCGACGTTTTTTACCCCCACGAGGTGAATGAGGGAGTAGAGCAACATCGAGGCGTGGCCGTTCGAGAGAACGAATCGGTCGCGATTGGGCCAGAGGGGGTCGGCAGGGTCGTACTGGAGGTATCGGTTCCAGAGGATATAGGCGACCGGAGCGAGGCCCATCGGAGCCCCAGGGTGCCCGGAGTTGGCTTTTTGAACCGCATCCATTGCCAGGGTGCGGATCGTATTGATGCAGGTGGTGTCGAGTGCCGTAAACCCGGTGGTAGAGTTGGTGGTCTCGCTCATGGTGTACCTCGGTGTGTGAACGCGGCCGTTCATCGGGAATGATATGAAGCGGTTGCGAACTGAGACACCCTGACTCTTCCAGAACATTGAATGCCCGGAGAGTGCTTTTCTGGAACCGAACGGCCTGAACAGCGATTGTATGCGAAGGCGGCCAACCTCAAAACCCGCGTTCGCTACGCATCCCACACACGAACAGTGCCATCCTCTCCTCCCGAGAGAATCGACTTCCCATCGGGAGCGAATGTAACGCACAAGACGTTTCCGATGTGCCCCTCGAAGCGTTTCAGTTCCTTCTTCAACCGCATATCCCACAGACGAACCGTGCCATCGTGACCGGCTGTTGCAGCGCGGTCGCCATCCGCCGCCACGGCAACGCACGATACGGCATCGGTATGGCCAACCAGGCGAAACAACTCCTGGCCGGTAAAGGTATCCCAACCGCGGACGATTCCGTCCGAGCCAGCCGATAGCACACGCCATCCATCGGAGCTGAAGGCAACACTCGAGATGACCACGTTTTTGAGTGAGAACGTCCGGAGCAAGCGACTGGTTGCCACATCCCAGAGCTTGATCGTTCTGTCGAGTCCACCCGAAAGCGCAACCTTGCCATCCGCTGCGAAGGCAACGCACACGACCCAGTCCGCGTGCCCCGCGAGTCGCTTCAACTCCTTGCCCGAACTAGCATCGAAGAGTCGGAGTTTGCCATCGTAGAGGGCTCCGCAGAGGGCTGTCTTGCCATCCGGAGCGAAAGCCACCGAGCGGTTCGTTTGCCGGTCGAAACACTTCAGTTCGAGTCCGGCATCGAGATCCCACAAGCGCACGGTTTGATCGAGTCCGCTGGACAGCACGCGCCGACCATCCGGGCTGAATGCCACGCAACAGACCCGATCCCGGTGTCCCGCAAGACACCGGAGTTCCCGGCGGTTCACAAGATCCCACACCCACAACCCCTTGTCGGCCCCACCGGAAACCGCCCGCGTTCCATCCGGCGACACGGCAAGGCAGGCCACCGCTCCGGTGTGAGCGGTGAGGGTCTTGTTCTCACTCCCCAACGCTTCCTCTCTCTCTTCGTGGGCAAGGGGGTTGGGAAGTGAGGGCGAAACACGAGTCCCCAAGGAGAGGAGGTTTGGGGGTGAGGGCGAAACGCCCTCCAGCGACTGCTTGAGTTCCCGTATCTCGGCACGGGTACTCAGAGCGGTATCCTTCAATTCGCCCAGTCGAGTCTCCAGGCGCTCAACGTAGCGGGACATCAGTTCCGCCAGGGTGGCTGCCCCATCCTCCTGAGCCTTGCCGATCCGTTCCAGTTGGGCGAATGCCAAACCCTGAAACAACCGCGGATCATCTTCCACGGCCCGTCGGAAGTGATACCGCACCGCAACCGCCAATAGTGGGATGGCGGTCGAATCTGAGGCAGGGCGAAGGGTCAGGAACATAGCGAGGGTCGGGTAACCGCTGGCGTGCAAATCTGCCGCGAGTTCATCCGCCAGGGTCCACTGGGCCGCAACGAGTCCAGCGGGGTCGGCAAAGCGCGTCAGATCCCCAAGCCGCGAGGCAATAGTGGCCGGATCGGAGTCCCCGTTCAGCAAACCACTCTCCCGGGCTGCCTGGAGTTCCGTGAGGCAATGGGAGGCAAGATCGCGATCCTGCAATTTCGGCGGGATGCGCTTATCGAACTGTGCAGACAGCACAAACAAGCGAATTTGCTCCCGGAATGCTTTGTCGTCCGCCCGATCGGCAACGGTGACCAACGACTCGCCCGAAAGGGCGAGTTCGAGTGTCCGCCAGGCCTGGTCGGATGCCGTGGACAGAGCAGACACAACGCGAAGACTGTGATCGGACATTCGATCTGTGAGGAACCGGGCAACGACCGATACACCATCCCCAACTGTCGCCAGCCCAACGGCCTTGCACGCGCTCGAAACCAGCGGTCCAAGGGCAAAAAGCGAGACGCGAGAGAAAATACTCATGATGGCCTCCCCGATCAAATACGAAGAAATGAGAAGATCGGAATAATCGCGTTAACCCCACCAAAAGACATGACGCTTGCCATCGCAAAGCGGTTCGTATGGCGTCCCTCTCGCCTGCATCTGATTGTTCCCAATCGTGCGCTGAGAGCGCAGCAGATACCGGGTATGAGGGAAAAAACCCAGAAAACGTGGGAGAAAATCCTTGACCAATGGCGCGCAATGGCAAAAATGCCTGATATTTCAAGGGAATTGGCGTTGTCTTGTTGACAACACACTGTGGAACGCCTTAGTTTTCAGTCTGTTTTCCACTTCCCCGACACCCCGAGAGGAGTTTTGTCCCATGGCCAAGGCTGCAAAGCCCGCGGCGAAGAAGGCCGCCGAGAAGAAAGCACTGACCAAATCCCAGTTGATCGCGCATCTTGCTGAGAAGACAACTCTCACCAAAAAGCAGGTCGATGGCGTCCTCACCGAGATCATCGAGTCGATCAAGCAACAACTCAGCACGAAGGGACCGGGCAAGTTCGTATATCCTGGCCTGGCCCGCATAACACTAACTCGTCGGGAAGCCGTGAAGGGCGGAGTAAAGAAGATCAACCGGCTCACCGGCAAGGAATACGAGACCAAGGACAAGCCAGCTTACAATCAGGTCAAGATTCGCCCCATCAAGGCGATCAAGGAAGCTTTGAAGTAATTGTATTTTGTCCTTGTGGCTGAAAGACCTGGAGGAAACTCCGGGTCTTTCGGTTGTCTACTCAGTTGCCAGCCGGATCTGGGTTGGTGTACGGTTCCTTGCGTGCTGGTGCTGCGTTTGGTTTGGGACCGCTGGTTGGGTGTGTGTGGTGGTGAGGCTTGCCTTCACCTTTACTTTGTTCGTACCTTTCGATTGCCGCTGTGGCTTTCTCCACATCGCCCTGATGGACCCACAATTCAATTGTGTCGGGGATAGCACCCCCAAAAACGGAGGTCAGTGCGGTGCCGACGATTCGGCTTTCAATCCCTGCATCTCTCAACGCCTCCCGGTAGCTCTCGACTACCACGAGCGGTCCGGAATACACCTTCACCACATCGTTTGGGTCACGACTCATGGTCAATCCTCTATGGGTAGTCTGACAGCACGGAATGTGGAATGGAAAGCCAATCATCGAGACTGCTAGCACTATTTGTTCCATTCACTCCACGCTGAGAGAGTGGGTAACCAGTGCTATTCTATGCTGTTTATGGTGCCATAACGCGATAATCGGTCAGGCGGCATTTTGCCCAATCCGCGACAAAATGCCGTGTTCATCACTGAAGAAAATGAATCTTGAAATGGATTGCTACCCTGCCAACGCCCGAACCCGACCGAGTAGCCACGGCATCAGCGTTCCTTCCTGGAACCGCTTCAATGCCTTCGCCATCAGAACCGCCGCGTGACGCGGGAGCCATCTTGCCCTGGCCATTCCGCGCACGTTCCGCCAGAAGACGCGTTCCTCGTTACACGATTGCTGCTCCAGAACCCGTCGGGATGGCTTCCTTCCATAACTGCTTGAGACCCGGTGCCATACCACCGAAGCCGGGTCGTACACAATCTCGAACCCCAGCCGACGAAGGCGGAACGAGAGATCCACATCCTCGAAGTATGCTCGGAACTGTTCGGGAAAACCACCTGCTCGGATGACAGTATCCCGGCGATAGAACGCCGCGGCTGCCGAGGCACCCCAGACGAAACCGGGGATTTGAAGAGTGGAGAGTGGAGAGTGGAGAGTGGCTCGTTTGAGTGGAGAGTGGAGAGTGGAGAGTGGAGAGTGAAGACAAGAATCCAAGAAGACATCGGAAGCTTTTCCTGTCTCCTGTTTCTCTTGTCCACCGCTGACGCTTCCGGCTCGTTTGTCTTCACTCTCCACTCTCCACTCTCCACTCTCCACTCTCCACTCAAACGAGCCACTCTCCACTCTCCACTTTTCCAATGTCTGGCCATGTCCGCGCTTGATGGCGAAGCCGCCGGGGTCGTATTCATCCCCGGCGGTGTCGATAAGTGGCTGAAGTCCGCGTTGAAGTCGGTTCGGATCGTTCTGCAAGATCAACGGGGCGACTGCGGCGATGCGTTCGTCCGCGAACCATCGCAAGGCGGCGGTTGCCCAGCCTTCGGTGACCTCGGCGTCATCGTTGAGTAATTCGACCACCGGGGCGGTTGCGGCTGCAATCCCGGCATTCGCAGCGATGCAGAAGCCCCCCGCTCTCGGCTGTCGGATCACTTTCACCCCCGTGAATTCCGAAGCCGCTTGCGAGATTACCCCACCCGGGGAACCGTCATCAACAACGATTACTTCCGTTTGGGGCGGGGCGAATCGCGCAACGCTGGCGAGACAGAGCCGGAGAAGGTCCACCCGACGATGAGAGGGGATCACGATGGATAGAGATAACGGCATGGTTCAATGAACGGGACATGGTGGGTAACGAACGGTGCTGCACGACTCCAATTCCATCCACGTATCGCCCATCATCCTTTATTCCGTGCGTCCGTCCTGTTCGGCGGCGATGGGATCGAGAAAAGTGGCGGCGTATCGAATGCGTCTGCGAACGTCCTTGTCCCGGCTGGCAGCGACGTCGAGTACCAGGCGGCGAAGCTGGCCGTAACAGCGAGAGGCATCCCAGTCCCCTCGTATGGCTGCCCAACCCTGGCGCAACCCAGCTTCCACCCAAACCATCCCAGTCATCAGGTTCGCCCGCCACTCCGACCAGTGTTTTTGGGCGTACATAAGTAGAGCGTGTCGGGTCATGAGCCGGAGCGGGGCCGGCACACGCCGCACGTGTAAAGGCCAGTGGTGCTTGACTTCCAACGATGGGTCAAACCACACGGACCACCCCGCTGCCGTCGCCCGCTGGCAGAAGTCCACATCCTCGTAGTAAAGAAAGAATGACTCGTCGAGTCCTTTGAGTTGGGCGAAACAGTCTCTCCGGACCAGTAAACACCCTCCCGTGACCCAGTCCACTACTTGGCGGGTAGGCTCTGGACGATGGCTGCATTTTCTACGTGAGCGTGGGACGAATAACCCCGTCAGGGTGCTGGAAAGGGTTGGAAACGAACCGCTCGATGCCTGCGGTGAACCGTCGCGGTTGAGCAACCGGAAGCCCACCACTCCCGCCGTTGTGTCAATCGCGGAGAGTTTCTCAATCGAATTCACCGCATCGTCCAGGAATCCTTCGCCGACGGTCACATCGGGGTTCAGCAGCAGTACCCAATCGCTGTGTCCGAATTCCTGGTTTGGTTTGTTCCGGGGGCCGGGTTCGGTAACGCCGCGGTTTACCGCGCGAGCGAACCCCAGGTTTCGGCTGAATCGGCGGATCGTCACTCCATGCAGTTTTTCCAGCTTACGAATGACCGGGTGGAATGGGGAATGATTGTCGAGGACAACGATGTTTGCGGCACCGTTCCGCAGCGCTATGGACTGTCGGAGTTGGCCGACAAGACGGGCGGTATTGCGCCATTGGCAGAAGTTTACAATTACGACGGTGATAACAGGAGTGCAGGGGGCAGACTGGCGACGAGGTGCGGCGATGTCGGGCGAGAACGCAACGGCCCGATGGCTGGATGGAGATAGCGAAACATCCAGCCTTGGTTCTGGGGGCGGTGGTGTACCACCCGACGGGACTGCCAGGGCCATGCTGGATTCCTTCCCTATCGCCATGCGCGGGTCCGTCCGCGATTCGGCGGATTCTAGGCAGTTAGGTCAGGTCATGCAACCGCAACCTGAGTGACTGGGGCCGTTACGTTAGCAGCGATAATTTGGGTAATCTGGGATAAGTACATTGCCCATGCATGAAACACATCGCGAACATGCGAAGAATCGCAAGAAATTGCCAGAGACTGCGCGACGATTCTCGGGTGGGATTAAGAAGAACTCACCGCTTCACCGAGATACGCAACCTTCGATTTTTCGGAACTTTCTACCGGCAATAGCCTTCAATGAGGTAGACTTATTAGTGGGACGGATTCTGTCCTCGATTCAAGTTGCGCTCGGCATTCGGCAGTGTAATCCGCACCGTGGTCAGCTTAGTCGCCCGGAGATTTGCCATGAACCAACGAATTGTAAGGTTTTGTTTTACATGTGCCTTGGGGCTCGGTCTTGCAACACTTCCCGTGGGTATGTTTGCTGCTGACGATACCAAGACCCCTGATACCAAGGCCCCTGAAAAAGATATTCCCACAAAGGCTCCAGATTTTTCCAAGTACACCTTTGTGAAAGACGTGACGGGAGAAGTCGTCAAAGCCGATGACAAAAAGCTAACTGTTAAGGTATCGTGGACGATGCTGAAGCCTGGAGCCAACGCCAAAGCTCCTCCGACGGCAGTTCCGATGTCGAAAGAATACGATTTTACCTTCTTACCTGAATCGCTCGTCCGAACGGAGTTTCTTCCTCCGAAGTTCGACGACAAGGGTAAGAAAGTGGCTTACACACAGAAAGAAAAAGATGCGTTGAAGCTTCCGATGAAAGTTCCCTACTACGCGGCATCAATGTCGGACCTGACCAAGGGCACACTCGTGAATGTCACCCTTGTACGTGACAAATCGATCCCCGCCAGCAAGGTAACGGACGATGATTCGCGGATAAAATACGTTGTCATCCAACCACCGCCAGCAAAGTAAAACTGACCTGCTGAGGTTTCCCAGGGGTGAAAACCCCGGGAAACCTTACGCTTTCAACTCCTCCGCAGCTTTTCTCGCTGCCGCAACAATCTTCGCCTTCCACTCTGGATCATCTCGGTTGAACGGAAACACGACTCCTCTCGAGCTGTTTACGATCGCTCCCAGCCCATCGTGTCGATAAGCGGCTTTCACATCCGCCGCTGTGCCCCCTTGCGCTCCATAACCCGGGACAAGGAACCAGACATTCGGCAACGCGGCCCGCAACTCGGCGAGTTCCCTTGGATGCGTTGCCCCGACCACAGCCCCAACATCGCCAAGGCCACACGTCCCGATTGTGGTGGCATTCCAGTTTGCCACCGCTGCCGCGACGTGTCGGTAGAGCGGTTGCCCATTACACACAAGGTCCTGAAACAGCCCTGAGCCCGCGTTGCTGGTCCGCACGAGAACGAAAACGCCGCGTTTTGTAGTCTTCGCAGCGGCCAGGAATGGCTCGACGGCATCGCGGCCAAGGTATGGATTGATTGTCAGAGCATCGGCGTTCCAGATCGGAAAGATGTCCCCATCGATCGAGCAACCCCCGAACGCGGCATCCGCGTAAGCGGTTGCCGTACTGGCAATGTCTCCCCGCTTGGCATCCAGAATGACGACAAATCCCAGTTCCCGTGCGGTCTGAATCACCTGAGAAAGAGCGATCGCCCCTTGGGGTCCGAGTAACTCGAAAAACGCTGCCTGAACCTTGACCACCCCGGCGAAGGGTTCAACGAGTTGGAGTGTCTCGCGGCAGAATGTGGTTGTCAGTTGGGCACAGCGACGGAGTTGGTCATTGCGACTGATGAGAGTGGTTTCCCGGAAATCGCGGGGGAGCATATCCCAGCGCGGGTCAAGCCCCACGCAGAGTGGCCCCTTGCGGCGAACAGCTTCAGCGAGACGATCCGAGAAAGAAGACATGGCTATGGTTCACCATGAAGAAGAGGATTCACCGCAGAGAACGCAAAGAGCGCGGAGAAAAACCAGAGAGAAGCCAGGACGAACACCACAATGATCTGTTCTATCCATCGGGCTATCTCATCTCCATTCTACTGTCTCCCTCTGCGTTCTTTGCGATCTCTGCGGTGAATCCTCTTTTCCATGCTGTTTGCCGCCAGATCCAGCTATTTCCCTTCCTCGTACTTTGTGAGTTCCAGAACCGACTCGGCTTCCTGGATTTTGAAGACCAGTTTCACAACACCCACGTTCTTGGCGTACCACGTTTGCACTTTGGTTTTTGTTCCGGCTATTTCCATGTCGTTGCCTTCGACCAGAATCGCATCGTAGGTGGTGCTACCAATTGTTACCTTCTCGTTCATCTCCTTGATTTTAAATTTCCCCGAGACGCTCTGGTTGCCGACCTTGCTCTTGATCTCCCAATCGAAATCTTTCTTCGGAGGAATCGCGAACACCTTCACAGGTGGCTCGATTTTGTCGTCTTTGACTTTGACCCGGTAGACGCCATCGGCCTTGACCGAGTACAGCTCCGACGCGACCACCTTGCCGTTCACGAGGGTATCGACCTTGGTACAATCCTCGTTGTTAAACTTTTCGGTGCCAGCGACCACGACCTCGACGGTTTGGTCCTGAACCTTGTAAGTCCATTTCGTTTTTTGTTTGAGGGGGAAATAATCATTTCCAGGTTGGGCGAGATCCACTTCACCCAACAAAATCGCTGTCGCTCCAACGACCAGCCGGATCATGTGCAACATCCGCGGGACTCCTAGGGTAATTCGGGGAAATCGACGAACTCGGGTAGTATACGACCGACAGAAGGTTCGGGATCGGGTCTGCGGAAGATCGGGCCGGGAACACCCCCGTTTTTTCCCGTCCGCTCCGCATAGTGAAAAGCAAAAGCGCTTGTGATCACTTCCTACATCGCACTGGCCCGAGGTAACAGATGCGGGCTGTGGCGAGGTTACCGAAAAGCGGTCTTCGTAGTGGCTGGCTACCAATTCAAAGACCTGTTTGTGATTCCAAACCGGTCAGACATGAGATACCTTATTAAGGTTAGAACCACATCCTCCCTGTTAAGGCTGTGTCATGCCTGCTCCCATCGCTCCGAATCCCAGAGATAACCGAGAGTCGCATGAGTCTTCAGCACTGATGGATGGATCACCCGAAGAAAGCTTCGATGAGAAGTACAACAAGCGACTGGAATTTCCCCTTTCGCTTGTGTCAGCGATCCTCATTCATGTTCTCGTGGGGGCGGTGCTGGTGTTCGTTCTCTTCTATCTCATGGGCATCGGAGGCGATCCATCGGGCGTGCCTGTGAAACTCATCAACCTTGAGGGAATGGATGAGGCTGGTGCAGGTGCGGTGGGGTCTGGGGGTACTGAAGAAGATCCGTTTTTCAAAGCCGATGGGAATCCGGATATGAGTGCGATGTCGATTGCGGACCCAGCGCGGCTTCCTGAGATCAAGGTGAACATGCAGCAGACGTTCAAGGATCTCGGACTGCCCGACAACCTACCGATCTCGGACGCTAATGCCAAGGCTTTTGACAGCCTTGCAAAGGATGTGCTGAAGAAGCTCCTGGCTGCCCGTCCGGGTGCGGGTTCCCAAAACGGCAGTGGCTCCAACAACTCTCCAGGCAACGGGCCAGATGGGATAGGTGCAGATTCGACTTTTGCCAAGAATATGCGGTGGGTATTGCGCTTCAAGGTGAAGGATGGTCAGGATTACCTGGACCAACTCAAGGCAATGGGGGCTGAGATCCTCGTTCCGAAGCCGAACTCCGAAAAATGTATTCTCATCGCTGATATCAGCAAGCCGAACGACCAGAAGACCGCCTCCGACGATGATCTGAAGAGGTTGGCGAAAAAGATTAAGTTCAGCGATTCGCGACCGGAAGCTGTTAAGTCAGTATGCAAAACTCTCGGCCTTGATTTCTCTCCAAAGGCATTTTGGGCCTTCTTCCCCAGTGATGTGGAGGATGAGCTTTCCAAGAAAGAGTTGAATTATCGCAACCGTCGGTCAGAAGACATCGAAGAGACGATTTTTCGTGTCGCGATAAAAGAGGGAAAATACGAAATCATCATCGATGAACAGAAGATCAAGAAGTGACCCCAACCATTTGGATAACCTGGCCCAGTGCGTTGCTCAGGCTTAAAACCAAAACAGTTGATCCCACACCGAGATATGTAGAGCTAACTGGGGGTCGCCATGTACCTAAAACTCTTCGCCGGCCTTGCGGTCGTGTTCTTCCCACTCCCAGCATGGGGTCAGGCAGTCCCTTCACGCGAGCCAACAAGTACGCACATCTTCCCGGCTGGCGGCCAGCGCGGCACCATCGTGAAAGCCCGCGTTGGCAGCGAATGTATGCCGCCGGGAATGGCGTTCAAGCTCACGGGTACAGGCGTAACAGGGCCAAGCGTTCTCAGTTCAGAAGCCAAGCTCCGGTACGAGCCATCAGTCCGCAGACCGCCGCGCGATGCCGATGGTGTCGGTGCATCAATGACCTACCCGCGCGAGTGGGACTCATCCATCACCATTGCACGGGATGCTGAACTTGGGACAAAGTTCTGGAGTGTCTCCAGTGCGTTTGGCGGCACGCGACCGCGGCCGTTTCTCGTGGGCGATCTGCCCGAGTTCATCGAAACGGAACCGAATTCCCTGCCAGAACAGGCCGAGCGAATCACATTGCCGGTCGTGGTTAACGGGCAGATCGCTGGCGAACGCGATCAGGATTACTTTGTCTTCGCGGGCAAAGCTGGAGATGTGGTCGTTTGCGATGTGATGGCGGCACGCATCGGTTCGCCGCTCGATCCGGTCATCGCCATCACGGATTTACACGGGCAGCGCCAGGATGTGCAGGAAGTGCGCGTTGGCAACGACCCGGTGGTGGCCTTCCTTGTCCCAAAGAGCGGCGATTACCGTCTGCACGTTGCCAACCTCGGTTTCGGTGGCGGCCCGGCTTACGTCTATCGGATTACTCTTTCGACAAAGCCGTTTGCAGTTTACGCATTTCCACCGGGTGGCCGCATCAACGAAACGCGCGAAGTGGAAACCTACACCCTCACCGGCACTGCCGAGTTCCGCACCACGAAAGAGAAGGTCACCTTCCCCGCGACCGTTGGCCCGTTCCTTCTTCGCGGCAGCATTCCTCTCATTGCCAGCGAACTACCGGAAGTCGCTGTGATCGGCGATAACCACTCAGCCAAAACCGCAATGGAACTGACTGCGCCGGTCGCGGTGAATGGCCGATTCCTGACCGCAGATGCGGAAGATTGGTTCCGCTTCACCGCGAAGAAGGGCGAGGCGTTCACGATCGCGTGCCAGCCCTTCCCGAGAGACTCCATCGCGTCGCCGGTGCTGACTATTCTTGCAGCGGACGGCACCGCGATTGTCAAAGCGAGCGCTGTGGATATGCCTGATCGCGAGATCCTGCTGGACTGGAAAGCACCCGCTGATAGCACGTACCGATTGCGACTCCACGACCTCCAGCACGGCTCGCGGGGCGGTCGCGATTTCATCTACCGTTTAACCATCCAGCCATCCCGCCCAGATTTTGGGCTGAGGCTCGATCCGGATTACGTCAACATCGTGCAGGGCGGCAAGACCGAACTCGATCTGTACGTTCGCCGCATGGGTGGCTTCACGGGTCCGATTGATCTCACCGCAGCAGGTTTGCCCGATGGCGTGAAGATCGAACCGACTCGCATCCCCGACAACCAGACGCGCGTGAAGCTCATCGTGTCGACGAAGGATGACATCCGACCGAGCGATGTCCTCGCAGTGATTCGTGGAACCGCGACCATCGGAGGTAAGCCGGTGGAGCGCCGGGCCGTAATCCCATCGTTTGGATTCGATGGAGATTCGCTGCATTTGACGGTCCAACACAAACCGATGTTTCGCATCACTTGCAACGAAGCGTACCAGTACGCCCCGCGCGGCAGCATTCACCCTTACCCCCTGACGATCGAGCGGCTCAACGGCTTCACCGGCCCGATCACTCTCCAACTCTGCGAACGACAGGTGCAGGATCTGGATGGCATCGAGATGGTGGAAACGGTCATCCCGGCGGGTGCTACGGAAGCGAAGGCTCTCATCTATCTGCCGGAAACGATGCACGCGGGCATTCAGCACCACAGCCGCCCCTACGCCCAGGGTTACGCCACCTTCACCGACCAGTGGGGCACGAAGCAAACGATACTTGCGGTGTGCGACAAGCGGTGCATGGTGCGAACTACGCCGCAGGTCGTGAAGCTACGCGCGGTGACGCGGGAGGTTGCCGCGGTGCCTGGCGAGTCGATCGAGTGTAAACTGACGCTGGATCGCACATCAAACTTCACCGGCCCGGCCGAGATTGAGCTTTTCGCACCACCCGGCTTCAAGGCTCCGAAGATCCATCTCCAAGAGGGACAGGTCGAGGCGGTCGTCCATATACAGGTCGATAGCCAGGTGAAGCGGCAAGACGAAGTCGCACTCACCTTCCGCGCGACTGGCAGGCTGCCATCCGGCGGAACCGCGGTCACCGAGGCGACAGTACAAGCGAAGGTGATCAGCAAGTGATTTGGCGCGATCCCAGACTGCCTCATACCAACAGACTCTTTCGTCTGGGTTCATGCATCAGTCATGGAAGCGCCGTCATCGCAGGTTCGTTGAGGGAACTTCGTGGTGTTCGCGCTCTTGAGTCGTCAGTTGACGCGGGGTCCGAGCACGGGCCGCGGGTAACGGATCGACGGGCCACACACGGGCGGAGCCGTTCTTATCCACGCTGAGGATGCGGCCCTCCGGGATGAATCGAGCGGATACGACTGCTTCCTGATGGCCTTGGAAAACGGCCTGAAGCTCGCCTGTGCGCGTGTCCCAGAGGCGAACGGTCTTGTCCGCGGATGCGGTGACGGCGTGGGTTTTGTCGGGACTGAAGGATGCAGCAGAGACCATCTGGTCATGGCCTCCGAGGACCCGGATTTCCTTACCGGTGGCCGTTTCAAAAATGCGAGCCGCGCGATCCGGGCATGCCATGATGATCCACTCGCCGTCGTTGCTGAATTCGGTTGTGCCATAATCGCCCGTGCGTTGAGGTAGACGGAGGGTTGCCAACTCTTTGCCGGTCGCGGTCTCCCAGACCCGTGCCACCTGGGGATTGGAGTAAGCATGCGTGGTCAGGACACGCCGACTGTCCGGACTGAAGATGGCACGATCGTCTTCGTGGACGAGAGGGAGAAGGGAGGGGGGTGGTGCCCCATCCTTGAGAACCGCCAAGTCTTTGGTCGTGGCCGCGTCCCTGATGTGGTGCCCCGTGTGTTCGTTCGTCACGAGCCAGCGCCCATCCGGGCTGAATCGAGCTTCGGCTGTAAAGGAGTCATTCGCTGCCAGCTTCAGCGAGACGAATTCTTTCCCGTTGGTCAAGTCCCAAATGCGAAGAAGACGTGCGCCAGGGTTGATCGTGACCGCCCGCAGGTTGTCGGGGCTGATATCCGCATCCCGGAGACCGTCCAACCCACCGGGGAGGACCGTAACGATCTGGCTCGTCCGAACATCCCCCACGCAAGCCGTACCATCTCGGTCGCGGCCCAGTATGCCATAGCCGTGACGCCCGAATATCACTTTGCTCCCGTCGAAGCTAAACCGGGCGAAAGTGACCTCGGAGAAATCCTTGCCCTTGATCCGATTGATCTCCCGTGCCGTGGCCAGATCCCATATCGCGATTTCTTGGGGATCGTGAGTGCGCGTGGCCAGGGAGCGACCGTCCTGGCTGACGGCCAAGTAAGGAAGATCCATCCAACGGCCCAGTCGCCGTTCCGCTTCACCCGCAATGGCCCAGGTGTGTACACCAACCCCATCGACCGTCAACAGTCGCTGGCCATCCGAGCTGAAAATTGCGGAGGAGACCCCACTGCCGTGTTCCAGGTTCTCGATACGCTCGATCGTCTTCACGTTCCATAATTCGACCACCTTGCCTTGGCCGAAGAAGGCCACACGCTCACCGTCGGGACTGAAGACCGCTTGCCCCTGGTTCTTGATCCGACCGAGGTGCTTGCCGCTTCTGGCATCCCATAGGTGCCAACAAGGTGCCTTCTCAACCATCGAGAAATAATCGTAGGTGAGAACGCGACTGCCGTCGGAGCTGAACTGCGCCTGGGAAGCATAGGGTTCGAACCGCCCAACCTCGGGACCGCCGAGCGTGGCCAGTTCTTTGCCCGTCTCGACGTCCCATAACCGGCAGAGCGGGTCGTTGGTATCGGCTCCATCTCTCGAGTGGATCGACGCAACCGTGAGTGCCCGCGTGCCGTCGGAGTTGAAGCAAGCCATCAGCAGTGCGTTCGTCGAATGCCCTTTGAACTCTTGCAATTGTTTGCCAGAGGCAGCGTCCCAGATGCGGGCGGTCCGGTCCCGGGAGGCAGTGATGATCTTCTTGCCGTCCTTACTGAACGACGACCAGAACACAGGCGATGCATGATCTTCCAGGACTAAATGTTCCTTGCCGGTTCGAGCGTCCCATACGCGCGCCTTACCATAGGTCGTCAGAATGAAACGCCCGTCCGTGCTGAATTGCGCGGGGGCGGCGTAGTCTTTGCCGCTCCTGCGAATGGCTTCATCCTCGGCGGTCCACGTTCCTCTCATGCGTCCCTCGACCAAGAGATCGAGTGCCTTGCCGGTTGCGGCGTCCCAGAGTCGAACGCGCCCATAGGTGCTGGTTGTCAATACACGTTTGCCCTCCGGGTCAAAGCAGGCGGCGTTAAAGTACTGGTTGGAGGCGGCGAAAAGGGAGCCGTCGCTCATTCGCTCGTTTTCGGCAAACCGGACCACTTCCCGGCCCGCAATCCGATCCCAAATGGTACAGGTCCAGGGGGAAATGAGCACGAGCGAGCGACCATCGCCGCTGAGACACAATGACTGTCCGCTGACGGGGAGCGTTCGCTCCTCACGGTTGTGGTCGAGCGCTGCCAACAGCGTGTTGTTGGCCAGAAGGCCGGGATGACGCTCGGCTCCTTCGATCGCCAGGAGCAGCGCCAGGCTCGGATTACTCGGCCGCGACAGTTCGGACTGAAGGAGGAGACGCATTCCCTCACTGCGTGTAAGGGCTTTGCCGGCATCATCCTTGGCCGCAATCGCCTTTGCCTCGTTATCGCTTGCCAGTCGCCGCTGTGTCGTCTCGTCGAGTCTTGATCGATCTGCATCAAGCCGCGCTCGATCCGCATCGTCTCGCTCGCGACGAGCTGCAAACAAGCCCCAAGTCGTGCCGCAAGTCCCCCCGAGAAGCATCAGTAATACCAATGCCACTCCCAGTACCGTGCGACGATTTCGCTTGACGAATTTTCGCAGCCGATAGGAAACACTCGGCGGCTGGGCCTCAACCACTTCATCCTTGAGGTAGCGGTCCACGTCGCGGCCCAATCCGGCAGGGGTCTCGTAGCGGCGATTGCGGTCTTTCTCCAGGGATTTCATCACGATCCAATCCAGTTCGCCGCGGAGCAGTTGGGTAAGTTTGTCCGCCTCGATACCGCGAGTAGCGGCGATGCTGGCCCGAGCTTGCGCAGTACTCAACTTCACGCTTGGTCGGGGTGGTTCCTCTTCGCGCACAACCCGTAGCACTTCCAGTAGTGCTGCTTCCTTGAAACGCGTCTTGTCCACAGGTGTGGACCCAGTCAGCAGTTCGTAGAGCAGAACGCCCAGGGCATAAACGTCGCTACGAGTATCGATGTCGAGTTGGTTGAACGTCGCCTGTTCCGGGCTCATGTACTCCGGTGTGCCGATGATGGCACCAAAGCTCGTTTTCAGCGTTTTTTCCGTGAGCGCCAGCCCCGTTGCCTTGGCAACGCCGAAATCGATCACCTTCGGCACTGGCTTGTCATCATAAAGTGCGACCAGGACGTTCGATGGCTTGATGTCGCGATGAATGACGCCTTTCTGATGTGCGTGTTGGATCGCCTGGCACACGGATACAAACAATTCGAGCCGCTCGCGTGGTGTGAGCCGGCGCTCGTCGCAAAACTGCGTGATCGGCGTCCCTTTGACGAGTTCCATCACGAAGAACGGCCGGCAATCGTCGGTCGTCCCAGCGTCCAGCACTTTGGCGATGTTGGGATGATCCATCAGCGCCAGAGCCTGGCGTTCCGCTTCGAATCGCGCCAGAACCTGGCCGTTATCCATGCCGGGCTTGATGATCTTGAGCGCCACTGTGCGCCGGATCGGTTCCTGCTGCTCCGCCATATAGACGACACCCATGCCGCCCTCTCCGATCTGCTCCAGAAGCTTGTACTTGCTCGCTACGACGGTTCCCGCGACTGCACTCGATGCATCCGAAACAGCGGATTTCTCGTCAGTGGAGTACGTTCCTGTGACGTCTTGGGCTGCCCTCGATTCGAGGAAGCTACCGACGCGGGGGCGGGCAGCCAATAGCTTCTCGACCCTACCCCGCAAGGCCGGGTTGCCAGCGCAAGCTTCATCGAGGTACGCGGCCTGTTCGGCGGGGGTCGCCTTTTCGAGAGCGGCGAAAAAAACCTCCTCTGCGGGGGACATCTCAGTCATAGTGGGCTCCGGTAGAAGTAACCTCACCACATTCGCGTAAACTGCACCCAGAACCCATCACGGATTTTCGGAAATTTTCGCCTCAAGGTCGGAATACAACCAGATGCGGGCGAACGCCCACCACCGTTCCGCCGTTGGAACCGACACACCGATGGTCTTTGCGGCTTCGGGGATCGTCATCCCAGCGAAGAACCGCAGAACCACCAACTCGGCCTTGCGAGGCTCGTCAATGGAGAACCGGGCCAGGGCGTCTTCCAGGGCCAAGAGGTGATCCGGCGATTCGGTCCAACGCATGACTTCATTCAACGGCACTCGCTGCCGACGACCGCCCCGTTTATCGGCACTGCGAGCGCGGGCGTGATCGACGAGAATTCGCCGCATCGCCTCGGCGGCTGCCCGCATGAAATGACTTCGCGACTCGAACGATTGCTCCCCGGTCAGTCGCAGATACGCTTCGTGGACCAGGGCGGTGGCATCGAGTGTGTGCCCTGGGTTCTCGGTGGCCATTTTCGCGGCGGCGAGCTTCCGCAACTCGTCGTAGACGAGCGGGAGCAACTCCGCGGCGGCCTTGCGGTCACCGGCCGCGGCTGCTTCAAGGAGACGGGTCACATCAGACATGATGGCCGAGTGTAACAACCGGGGAATGAACCACAACTTGAAAGTGGCTGCGTTACGATGCCGGCTTTGGCAATTTGAGATGGCAGAACAACTAACGCAGGCTCGATTTATTCGACAAATAAGAGATGAATCATTCATCCAGACCTGCTCCCCAAACGGCTGGTTATTCGGATGATGTCACCGAGGGGCAAGAACAGGGAGCAGGGTAAACGGGATTGGGTAACCACCACGAATTACGAGTTTATTTATGGCTGAAGTGATTATTATGGAGTCAGACATGTGTGACGGGGGCTGTGACACATGACAATTTGTGACAAAGACTGGTGTATGAATCTGCGATTGGTATGGAAAACACCTTATAAAAGGCCAAAACACATTATCGTAATCTTGTCCGAATAGTGACAGCCTTGACAACGCTGACACAGTCGGCCCACGCGTGGGCGAATACTCAGGCCGGTTCCATTTTACCAGGAATACCGATTGCACCGAATTGAGTAAATCAACCGGGCCAATCAATCCGATGAATTGGGCAATCAGTACGGTGTGCGGGAAAATTGCACGTATGCCGGACCCTGGGAGAGAGAGCTATGCCTGTCGTAGAAGATAGGAACCCTCCGTGGCAGTTGATGTTCGTGTTGCTTATCGGGGTCGCCGTCGGCGGTTGTGCGACAACGAAGGAAATAATACCAGCTCCTTTACCCAAGGAACTCGAAAAGATAACTCATCCTCCATACAGGATTGAGCCACCGGACATCCTCCAACTCGATCTGATCTCGGCAGTGCCGAAGCCACCCTATCGTATCCGACCACTCGACGTTCTCTCTCTCTCCGTACCAGGGGCAACTGCTGACTCACCCCTCTCGGGTCTTGTCACAGTCGAGACGGACGGGACCATCTATCTTGGAACCACCCATGGGGCTGTGACCGTGGCGGGTATGACTGTGCCTGAGGCAAGAATAGAAATCGAGAAAACTCTTTCTAAAATCCTCAAGAAGAGCGAGGTGAACCTGGCTCTGGCTCAGACACGCGGCACGCAGCAGATTCGTGGCGCTCACCTTGTCGGTGCGGATGGAACGGTGGGGCTCGGCATCTACGGAGTCGTGCGAGTAGCCGGGCTAACTCTCCCTGAAGCAAAGCTCGCTGTTGAAAAACACCTTCTTACTTTTTTCCTGAATCCGGAAGTGTCGGTGGAGATCGTCGGGTACAATTCTAAAGTGTTTTATGTCTTCTATGATGGCGGGGGGGCAGGACAGCAGGTTATGCGATTCCCGATTACCGGGAATGAAACCGTTCTGGATGCTGTGGCACAGATGAATGGATTGGCGACGGTATCAGACAAGCGTCATATCTGGATTTCTCGCCCATCGCCAGGATGCGGAGTACACCAAATCCTCCCGGTTAACTGGACAGCAATCTCCGAACAAGGAGATACTGGAACCAACTACCAGCTCCTCCCTGGCGACAGAGTGTTCGTAAAGGCATACACTTTGACCACACTGGACACAAAGCTTGGCCGTTTGATCGCGCCGATCGAGCGACTGCTAGGCGTCACCTTG
>Ga0206850_10116_pt1 | contig 26946 bp, 20 predicted proteins | sample Alteio_BWOrgCont_16_FD_152885 | JGI IMG/M metagenome (GOLD analysis project Ga0206850, IMG submission 152885) | Enriched cells from forest soil in Barre Woods Harvard Forest LTER site, Petersham, Massachusetts, United States -... | ecosystem: Environmental > Terrestrial > Soil > Temperate forest >...
GAACCAGATCCCACAGGCTGTCGAAACGCTTCTTCAAGCACGGCAGAAGTTTGAAGGACAAATGGCATCGGATCCGGCTCGGGCCGACTGGGTGCCACTCCTTCGTTATCACCACGGCGTTGCCTTGTTCGAGGCCAATAAGCCAGCCGAGGCTCGAACGGCCTTTGAACAGGCAATCCAGGCCGCAGCGAACAAACCGATCGCGGCAGAAGCCGCACTCAAGGCCACACAATGTTCGGCCGAGGAAGCACGAAAGAAGATCGAAACCGTTGAGAAGGAAAAAGCCAAGCCCGGACTGACACCCCAACAGATAACCGCAATCGACGCCCAGTTGAAAGCTGCAAAGGCAGAACTCGCTGTAATCGCCAAACAGTTTGAGCAGCGGGCAGAGCAGTTCAAGGCCGCGTTGCCGCAGAGCGAGGCCCGCGCCCGCATGCTTTACGAGGCCGCGTGGACGATGCGAACCGTGGGTGAAGACCCATCCGCAATCTACGCGAAACTGATCGCCGAGTTCCCCGACCTCTCGCTGTCGGTCGAGGGCCGTTTGGAACTGGCCGAGATTCTGGCGGACAAGCAGAAGCCAGACGATGCGATCAAGCTGCTCAAGGAAGCTGTAGACAAGGAAACGACCGACAAACCCACACCTCCAGAAACCGTGGAACGCATCCGGCTCCGGCTGGGAGCAGCCCTGTTCGACAAAAAGGATTACGTGGCGGCTCAGAGCCAGTTTGATGCCATCGCTGCCAATGAAAAGTCACCACACCGCGGCCAGGGGTTGTATCGCTCGGCGGAATGCTTGCTGGCCCAAAACAAGACCGAGGAGGCTAAGAACAAGCTTGTGATTTTCCGGGACAACGGAGCATTCCACAACATTCCTGGCGTAAGCGACCGGGCAGTGTTGCGGCTTGGGCACGCCCTCCTCACGCTCAAGCAATGGGAGCCAGCTCGACAGGCGTTTGAGACACTTGTGGGGCGATACGGGAATAACAACCCCTGGGCTGTCGATGCCCGTTATGGAATTGGGGTGGCATTGCAGAATCAGGGCCGGTTCGATGATGCCGTGAATGCCTACGTTCAGGTCACGCAGATGACCCAAGATGAGCGAGCAGGTCGGGCCAGACTGCAAATCGGTGAGTGCCGAGCCAAACAGAGCAAATGGGCCGATGCCGGCAAAGAGTTCCAGGTGGTGTACTACGGTTACGATATCCCCGAACTCAAATTCGCGGCGATGCTGGAACACGCCCGTGTGCTGATCGAGGAGAAATCGCCAGAAGTAGCCATCAAACTTCTGGAACGGGTGGTCAAGGACGCTCCAAAGGACAGCGAGTGGACTAAAGCCGCTCAGGAACGGCTCGATAAGCTCAAACCGAAGAAGTGAGGTGTCCCATGATTATCCTTGCTCTCTTCAGCACGGCCGGTTACATCTTCGGCCCCATCATCGTCATAGCTGGGGTTGTCGCTCTGACTCTTTGCCTGCGGGCCACGTTACGAACGGACTCCCCGTACACGCGACGTATAGCCCTCTTCGGTTCTCTCACACCGTTCGCTGCGGGAATCTGTGGGTCAATATTCGGGCTCATCTACTGTCTGCTGCTGGGACAGCAGGCCGTACAATGGCTTGCTCTCGGCAAAGTCTGTCTGGCAGGGTTGGTGGTTTCCACGATTCCTCTGTTGTGGTGTCTGGCGTTGTTCCGTAGACCGCGAACCCTTGCCTGATGAGCCCCAACAGGAATTGGGGGGGTGAAGGAGCAATGCGTGCGATTGTTGCGGGTGCTGTGGCCTGGTCCGACCAGGATGCTATTCGCCGGGAACTGTCCAAGCTCCCAATCGGCACCACGATCATCCACGGAGATTGTGCAGGAGCGGACACAATTGCGGGGCAGGTTGCTCGCGAACTGGGGTTCGCGGTCGAGGCGATGAACAAGAACGAGGAGGATTACTCCAAGTACACGCGGGAAGCGTGGAAAGGGCTCAACGAACGGATGTTGGCCACGGGTGCGATGTTGGTGATGGTCTTCCATCCCAGTGTGGCCAATAGCCACGGTTCCAAACATCTGATCGATCTGGCGCAAATAGCAAACATTGAGGTACGGGTCTTTGCGATGTGAATAACGTCGCTGGATTGGAAAAATCGAGTTCGTTTTGGGCGGCATGCGGTCTGCCAACTGCTGTCGCCCTGTCGGTGTTGAAATGCTACGCTGCGGGTTCTGGGGGTGACTCCCCACTCTTCACGGATGCCCTGTCCGTGAGAGATTGAATGGAGGTTTCCTGCAATGTGCAACCGTAAGCTTTTTCGACGAATCCAGATCGCCGCGAGCATCGTGACGTTCATTCTGGTCTATGCGTTTCCGAACGCGGCCTACGGCTATGTCGAGGTGCCCATGACCCTCGGCGATGTCATCAAGCAATCCACCAATGTCTGCCTCATGCAGGTCACCAAGGTCGATCGTGAAAAGAACCTCATCCTCTACCAGAAAATCCAGGACATTAAAGGGAAGCATCCACAAGAGCAGATCAAGCACAACATCGGCCGTGGTGGTCTGCGTCCGGGTGAGTGGGAAGAGATCATGAAGTGGGCGGAGGTCGGCAAGCAAGCCGTCTTCTTCCACAATGGCGGGGCGAGCGAGACCTATTTCGGCGTGTCGTGGTATCAGGCATATCCCCAGGGCGATTGGTGGGGCATGTCGCACGGCGAACCATTCTTGCTCCGCAGTTATGCCGGAAAGGTTGACAAACTCCCCGGCTTCGTGGCCGAAATGCTCACCGACAAAGAGGTCGTTGTTCCGTGTATGGTCGATGGCGACAAGGAAGCACTCCACAAGAAAACCGCCCGTATCCAACGGCTGAAGGCCAGCCTCAAGCTGATCGACTACAACCCCAAGCGCGACTTTGTTGGGTGGGGCGGCGAAGAAATCCGTCGGCTCCAGGGAATGTCTGGGTTCGATCGCTACGCGGGACTTCCGAAACTCGAAGCCGAGGCTCAGTCAGTCACCACCATCGACTTTGATAACGATGGTAAGCCCGACATCTGTCTGTGCGGCGCGAACAAGGTCGTACTGCTTCAGAACGGCGGCGATAGCTTCATCGAAGTGGCTTTGCCTGGGCTAGTTGGTGGGGCACGCTCGGCAGTATGGGCTGACTACAACGGGGATGGCTTGCCGGATCTTCTGCTGGCCACACCAAATGGCCCCCGGTTGTACACGAACCTTGGCAAAGGCCAATTCCGCGACGATACGGCACGGTTGCCGAAGGAAGCGTGCTACAACCTTACCGCGGCTGCCTGGGGCGATTTCGATGGTGATGGAAAGCCCGACATCCTGCTTGCGAATGGGTTCCACGGATTGCGACTCTACAAAAACATTCGCGCGGACACTCCCAAGTTCATTCCGCCAAAGTTCGGACAGTGGTACTCGATCGGATCGTTCCGAACCAAGGATGCCACCAGCAACTTCGACACAAAGTTCCCCCCGGAAACCGAGAAATTCGATGCGGGCAAAGAGTACAAGGGCAAACGGGATATCCCAGTAAAATGGGCCAAGAAGGATTACAAGGACGGCGAAGTGGCCAGCCTCACCGAATACGGTGCCAACTGCGCCAACTATATCTATCGGGAGATTGAAGCGTCTGTAGCTACCGAACTGCCCATCTCGCTCGGTGGCGATGACACCGTCACCGTCTGGCTTAATGGCGAGAAAATTGCTGGCGACAACTCGACGAAGCCCGTCACCGATACGCGGATCGAGACGATTCTCAAACTCAAACCCGGCAAGAACATCCTGCTCTTGAAAGTCTGCAACGTCGATGGGGAATGCGGGTTCTTCTTGCGAATCGGCCACAGCGATGGCCCGCCCGGACCATGGTTTCAAGACGTATCCGCGGCGTGGGGTCTTGGATCAGATGGACTCGCAGCGGATGTAAAGGGCGACACGCTCACCGTGGCCGACTTCAACAACGATGGCAAACCCGACTTCCTCTTCGGCGCTGGCTCGGGGATGTTGTTCCTGAATCAGGGCAACAAGTTTGTCTTGAAGCCCGATAGCGGCATTACCTACAAGACAGGCAAGATCGGACCCGCTCTATGCGACTACGATGGAGATGGGAAAGTTGACCTCTTCGTTCCCCAGACCGATGGCAAATGTCGGCTCTACAAGGGCGATGGAACTGGACGCTTTACCGATGTGACCGCGGCCACGGGCGACCTTGCCAAGCCGATCCCGGGGGCGGTGTCCGCGGCCTGGGGCGACTTCGATAACGATGGCAAGCCGGATCTCGTGGTGTGCTGTTTGCGTGGCTCCAACCGCTACTTCAAAAACAATGGCAACGGCACCTTCACCGAGAAATCGAACGAGATCGGACTGAACCAGAAAGTCTTCAACTCACAGGCCGCGGCATTCGCGGATCTGAATGGCGATGGGCAACTCGATCTCATCATGGCCAATGAGGGGCAGGAATCGAGCGTTCTGTTTGGCGTTGCCACCACGGGCGGCTCAATGACTCCGGTTGTCGTCCCCCTGAACGGCACGACTGCCCTGAATGGCGGGAAGGTGGTCGTGAAGGATGCAACCGGCAAGGCCGTGGCGACCCACAACGTATCGGGTGGCGATGGGCGCGGTGGACAGGGAAACCTGACCCCGCGGTTCGTTCTGACTCCCGGAGCCTACAAGGTCGAGATCATCGGATCGGATGGCCAGGTGGTGGTGAAGGATGTCAACGTCGCGACCAGCCCAATGAGCGTGAAGTTCAATTGAGTAAAGCCTTGTTTTGTAGGGTGGGTCGAGGCTTTGCGAGCCCCACCATCTTTGTTTTGCTCGCTCTGGTGGGGCTCGCAAAGCCTCGACCCACCCTACAAAACAAGCCTCATCGCCCCACCAGAGAGAATCGCGAGTTCAGGAGACCCGATCGATGTTCTTCCGGATGATGGCCGTTTCTCTCTGCGCGCTCGGCGTTCTCGGAGGTGAATCTCCGCTTTGCGGTATCGCTCGCGCAGCCGATCCTGGCCCGTGGGCGACATACCGAGGGAATCCGCAGCGCACTGGAAACACCGACAATCTGCCCGGCCCCAACGCCCCGGGTGTGTTGTGGGTTATGAAATCCACCGACCACTTCCTCGCTGCGCCGGTGCCGGTCAAGGACAGCATCTACATCTCGGGTGTCGGCGCGTTCAACCGCCCCTCCATCAGCTTGTTCCCATTCGCGGCCAAATCGCCGCCACAGCCAATCTGGACCAAATCAGCCCCGTACCTGAAACTCGCTTCGGTAAGTTCTCCGGCAGTGGTTGGGGATCTGTTGGTGTTCGGTGATGGGATGCACCAGGACTCGGGTGGAGTGCTGCACTGCATCAATGCAACGACCAGCAAACCGCTCTGGGAACTGACCATGCCGGGAACGCTCATTCACCTCGAAGGGGCTCCTGTTGTGGCTGGAGGCAAGGTGTATCTTGGAGGAGGTGCTGCGGGGGCATTCTGCGTGGAGCTTGAGAAAGGCAACCTTGATGGCAAGGACTACGATCTGCCGACTATCACCAAGATGCAGGAAGATAAGTGGAAACAACTCGTTGCCAAATACGAGGAAGACAAGAAAAAGGATCCCGATTTCGCCATCCCGCCCGATGACAGTCAGTTGCTCAAGCTCACCCCGAAGAAAGTGTGGCAGAAGGGTGAGGTGAAGTGGCATGTCGATGCGCCGGTCAATCTCGCTGGCGATAAACTGCTGGTGCCAACGGCTTATCTCGACAAGGAAAAAGTGGGCGAGCGGGCGCTCTACGCTCTGAATGCCGCCACGGGCGAGACCGTCTGGAAACGCGACCTGGCTTACAACCCGTGGGGCGGTGCAACCGTTGCCGGCGATGTTGCTATCGTGCCCGGCAGTTCCATCGGGTACTACTACAAGGAAATCAAGACCGCCAAGGGCGATGTGACTGCCTTAGACCTGAAAACTGGCGAGGTGAAATGGCGGAAAGAGATTCCCACTGGCGGCGTTGTCGGGTGTGCGGCAGTGAGCGATGGACTGGCTGTCTGCACGGCAACTGATGGCAAGGTTCGGGCGTACAATATCGGAGATGGTGTACGAGCCTGGCTCTATGACTGCAAGGTTCCCGTATTTGCTCCGCCTGCTGTTGCTGGCGGAGTCGTTTATGTGGCCGATCTCGCCAGCACGGTTCATGCGATTGACTTGAAAACCGGAATCGTGAAGTGGACGCTGCCGCTGGCAAAGGAATTGGGTACACCCGGTATGGTCTACGGCGGTGTCACCGTTCACGGCGGCAAACTGGTGGTCGGCACCTGCAACATCGAAGGGCCTTACGTGGGCAAGGAAACTGTGGTGGCCTGTATCGGAAGCAAGTGATGGTGGGAGTTGGTACGCGGCTCTCGAACCCAAGCAGCCCTTTCGGGGCGACCGATGGTAACAGCAACCCGATCTGAGGATATCACGCCATGAAATGGGTCGCATTTGTCCTGGGAATACTCGCGTGTTCCGTGTCTTGCGAAATACTTGTTGCGCAGGAGAAAAAAGACAAATCCGGAGTGGTTGTCGATGAGGCCAAGAGGACGGTCAGCATCGATGCCAAGGTGGCACCGCGCAAGCTCCCCAACCTGGATCAGATTTATCCCATTGAGTTGATTGCGGGCTGGCCGGCACCAAAAGGCAAAAAGGCTCACGAAATCGTGGTCTCTTTCGATATCGATCCTTCTGAAGTCCACAAAGGACTGGAAAAACTTGGTCTCAAGCCTGGAAAGCCCGCCAAGGGCGAGGACGCAAAGGCCGAGGGACCGGTTGTGAACGTGTTTATGGAGATTCCCGATGGAGCAGGGGGGACAAAGCGGGTTCCGATGGAGAAAGTTCTCTACGATCCAAAAACCAAGAAAGCCCCGCCGAAGATGACGTTCATTTTCACCGGATCTGTCATGAGTGCCCCGGACCCCAATAACCCTGCTGTCACAAAATATGGAGCAGACCTGACGGGAAGTCTCATCGTCCTCTTCCCCGTGAGCGATGAGACCGTCCTGCAAACTTCGTGGACGATGAAAGAGGAGAAGTATCTCAAGCTCGAAGTGAATCCGGATGTCGTGCCGAAAGAGGGCAGTGCGGTCAAACTGGTGATCGAGGTGCCACAGCAGAAGAAGTGATCAGCTTCGCAGTGGTCAGTTTTCGGTGTTCCGTTTTCAGCGAAGACATTGTAACTTCGCCTGCGGTGTTTGAAGGATTTTAACTGAACACTGGCGAAACCTGAACACTGAAAACGATTCAACAACCAATAACCAACAAATAACCATGACCCGTTTGACAATTGTTGCCCTTGTCATTGGACTTATCGGGTGCGGTCAGCGCGAGCAGCAATCCGCAGTAGCGGTTGCGCCTGCGATCGCGATTGAGAACTCGACCTCCGATCCACAACCCGGCCAGACTCCAGACCCGAAAACGGTTACACCGTCACAGCCAGCGAAACCGCCGGCGTCACAGTCCGTGTTCGAGTATCCTCCCGACCTCACCGGGAAGGCGATCGTGAAGGCAGTCACTCCAGAGACTCCAGCACTGACCCCAACAGAACGGTTCGGTATATCTCCCAAGCCCCGAACGCCGCCCGCGAAGCTCCTGAGCCCGGAGACCACGGTGAAGGCGAACTATACGCCGCCACCGATTCCGCCCAAGAAATTGAGCGGTGTGACCATCGCTCCTCCGCAAGAGCAGGTGCCGTTCGATTTCGGACGGGGAGCCGATGCGATTCCCGCCAAACCAACCCTACCAATCGCCGCAGCGATCACGGAGCGGGCGCGGGATGTCAACTTGCCGCCGACCATGCCCACGCTCGGGCGACCGCTGAACGAGCGGGTTAGCCTTGATGACCCCACATCGGATTTTGGTAATGCGGCGGTCGTCTCTCCGGCAGTGAAGGTGCCGCTTGCATCCGCTGAGTTCATGAAGGTTGCGCTCCCCGATCCTTTCGAGTTGGGTGAGCAAGTGAAACCGAAGATGCCTCCCGCCGCCGAACCAGGACTCTCGCCAGCCACGGTCAACCCGCAGCGTGTAAAGTAACGACCTGAAGATGAAAAGCAGAAGGCCCACCCGTTGAAGCGGGGGCCTTCTCGTTGGATTCGCGATCACGTCAGCTCGATCTTGCGCAAGTACATCTTGGTCTTGTCCGCGGAAATGATGACGAGCAATTTTGCCTCTGGCAGCAGGAAGAAGTGTTGGTCGAACGGTTTATCCCTGGGTACTGCGGCGTTGTTGTTCCGATTATCCACCAACCCCTCGAATTCTGGAAGCCCGATGAAAGGTGTTGTCCCTTTCGCCGGGGCTTCAGCGTTTCCGTTTTTATGGATTGTCACTGCGATGATTCTCTTGGCCTTTGCACCTGTTGTTGAAACCATGGCAATCTTCAAGAAAGCCCCCCCGGATCCACACGCTGCCGGAACATACCATGTCCCACTCCCGGCCCCGGCCCCTCCAACCTTTAAATCCTTGTTGGTGCGATCGATTACCACTCCATTCCCATATAAATACGCATCCATCCCGGGGAACGGTGCCTGACTCAGTTCACGCCTTTTCCATTGCTTGTTATCCACATAAGCCATTCTCACTTTTTGGCTGGGATCAAAACCATCGAATGTGAGGAATGCCAGCCCATCGGGCGTGGCACGAAGCATGTTCGTGTGGAGTTCCAGCTTCTCATTGCGGGCTTCTTCGACCTCTTTGATACCGTCCGCTGCGATATTCATGAGATGAATGGCCCCGAACGTGCCGATCCCAACCATCGGGCCATTGGTTTTCGATCCGATGGCGATTGATCGGAGTCCATTCACGGGCGCGCTCGTATCGAATTGTTTGCTCAACGCCAACTTCATCTCCGGGGGCTTCGGCTCCAGAATTGAATACACGCGCATGATGTTTGCATTAGGGGCCAGCACCACAACGCGCGTAAGTCCGGCGGCGAGTTTCACATCTCCAGTATCTGCCTCCGTTACGGTGATCAAAGCCGTGTTCGCATCGAGTACGCCGAGTTTCCCGATGTCCGGGAAGTGCATCACGATGTAGCGGCCGCCTCCGCCAATCGCCACGGAACCGATCTTGGAGGGGAGTGGAATCGTGCTCGAATCCGCGGGTAGCGTGGGCGGTTGGATTGCCGGAATTGGCCCGGTTACTGGCTGTAACTCGAAGCTTGTCTTTTTTGGGGGCGGTTGCCCTGGCGTGCCTCCTTGATTGCCTCCTTGGTTCCCACCCGAGTTGTTACCGCCAGATCGATTCCCACCCTGATTGGGGGTCTGGGTATTCAGTTTGTTAATGGTGGCATCAGACGTGTCGAGGTTGGTGAAAAGAAAATAGCCCGTCGTGCCAAGGCCGCCGAGAGCGAGGAACAGAGCACCGAGACCCGCAATCACGACGATCGTCATAGAGCCGCCTGTCCCCTTCGTCTCATCCTCATCATCTTCGTGTCGCTTCTTTTTGGGGGCGGTAGCGGCGTCTTGACCCATAGCGACCGGCTTCCCAGCTTTCACGAGCAGTTCGTAGGGGTGGGTGCCGGGATCGATCGGACTGGGCCGCTTGCGATACTCGATAGTCAGATCCGTCGCGCACCCGGTACACTCGACCCCAACGGGGTGTCGGGCCTCAGTCACCGGGAACACCTGTTTGCACTTCGGGCAAGTCGCATCTAGAGGCATGGGCTTACTCGGTTCACGGAACGGTGTGGGATAATTGCTATTGTTCCGTGTCCGGGCTCAAAGTTCAAGCGGGTGGGTTCGATAGGATCGGTCGATCTGCGTCTGTTTATCGTGAAAACCAGACTCATCAGGGAACCTTGTCTTGCGCAGGTCGGTAGGGTTTAATGCAAATGTGACCCGACACCCACGCCCGGTGCCCTGTGCCTGACCTGCCAACTTGGTTGATCGAGATTCTACGCCAGTTCCCGATGGTGGTGGTCATCGGCTTTGCAGTACGATGGGCATACGCCCGTCTCGAAAGGCGAGAAGTTCGACAGGAAGAGCAGCTGGAGAAACGTGAACGTCGGCATGAAGAACAGCAGGAATAGTTACGGCAAGAAATCCGCCAGTCAGCGAATGCCGAAATCGAGCGATCTGAGAAAAGACTGAACGATACAATCTCAGACAAAAACAAGGAGATTTCGAGGCTGACAGAACAAATCATCGCTGAGTTGAAAAAACTCACGAAGGAAGTGGATCAACTAACAAAGAAGCCAAAGTGATTCATCACAGGTTCTATTATGTGGCCTGCGTTTACATTTAATCTTGTTGCCTCGCTGATTATCGCCGGATTATTCATCCGATCAGTGCGCCGTTTGGAATGCCGGATGGATGCATGGTATCGAAAGTTCAACGAGTGGGCGGATGCGGAAGATGCGAAGTTCGACATCGCCAGGGACGAAATCCGCACATCGATGCGAGTTCAGACAGACCGAGCAATTGCCGAGATGCTGACGAAAGCCAAAGACCGACCGGCAGAGAAGGATAATGCAGAGGAATTGCAAGACATCGACACTGAGACACCCGCGCAGGCGGTGGGAGAGTACAAAAACATTGCGGGGTCGGGGACTCTCAAGGGGATTATAGCAACGGGATCAGGATCCGTGAAAACCGTGAGGCCCTCGCTAGCAGAGGGTGTTCCGACCGAGGCCGAAATCGAACTTCTCCCACGATGGTCACAAGTGGCATTTGCAACCCGTTGTGCGAGGCGGGTTCTGGGCCTTCTACCTCAACTGTGGCCCGACCTACTCCTCGATGATGTTCAGACTGTCGAGAAGAGTGTCGCCCACGCAGAATCCATTGCGGCCACTGGGCGGCCCGATCCAGGTATCAAGAATGTTTTCAAACTCGGTGCCGTCGATGCCGCACACAAGATCGCAGCGGAGGCTCAATCACGTCATCACATCGGAGCTGGGGCAGTCGCATCAGCCGCAGCGACTGCAATGTACGCAGCTTACACCGATGCAGTCACACGGCAGACGTATTCCACCGCATACAACGCCGAGTTTGCCTCCTCGAAGTTGGATCCCCCTGTTTCGATCACAACCATCATTCGACGCGACTTCGACCACATCGTCAAACTTGCGAAGCAGCAGACGTGGACCGACGACTCACCAGTTCCGCCTTCGGTGTTCGGCCCTCTTTGGCCAGATGGTCCACCGGAGGGCTGGCCGATGCTGGAGAGAGTCGTCACGGAAATCGTCTTTGAGTTCGATGCTCCCGACGATTTGATCACTGTTGATGCTGTGGAGTTCGCGAAAGAGGTGGCCGCAGCGATCTGCGTACTGGATCTCACAGGCAGTGGGCACGGTTTGGCGATTCAACCGCCGTTGGAAATCACTGCCCCTGTACCCGCGCCCGCAGGTGTACCCCGGTGATGAACGACCCTGACTGCCCTGGCCGACGACTCAAGATCACTCTGGTCCTAAGGGATGAGAAGGATGATCCTTCCATTCTCGACATCGTTCGCCGAGCAATCGAGGACGGCTTGCGAACTACAGCCTCTGGAACCCTAACTACGCCAAAAGCAGAACCGCCGGAACGCCACTCCCCTGTCGGTGAAAAGCTTGAAGATGCCGCTCGTGAAGCCATTGAGGAAGCTCTCGCGAAGGTGATCGAGCAGTTCCAGACCGCAGGGAAAGAGCCATCATTCGACTCAGCAAAGTGGGCAGAACAACTCTCGAAGGTCTGGGCGGTCATCCGCAAGGGCAAGGCAGCCGGGGTGGACCTACACATCACGCCATCCGAGACCCCACCACCCGCTTTCGGCGCATAACTCTTCTGTGCATGTCCCCATCTCGCAAATAAGCTAACTCCTCCTCGCCGAGAGCGAGTGTTCCTCTTCCGGAGTTACCATGCCGAAGATCAAAGTAAAGAACCCCGTCGTCGAGATGGATGGCGACGAGATGACACGCATCATCTGGCAGAAGATCCGCACAACGCTGATCCTGCCCTATCTCGACATCGACCTCAAGTACTTCGATCTTGGCATCGAACACCGCGATGCCACCGACGACAAGGTAACCCTCGATTCCGCCAACGCCACCAAGCAATACGGCGTGGCAGTGAAGTGCGCCACGATCACACCAGACGAAGCCCGCGTGAAGGAATTCAACCTGAAGCGGATGTACCCCTCACCCAACGGCACAATCCGGAACATCCTCAACGGCACCATCTTTCGTGAACCAATCGTCTGCTCCAATGTGCCGCGCCTCGTCAAGCACTGGGACAAGCCGGTGGTCGTGGCCCGTCACGGCTTCGGCGATCAGTACAAGGCGACGGAAATCCTGTTCCCAGGTGCCGGTACCGTGAAGCTCACCTATACGCCAGCCGATGGCGGCCCCGTGATTGAAAAGGAAGTGTTCAAGGCTCCATCCGGCGGCGTTACGCTTGCGATGTACAACCTGGATGATTCGATCCGGGGATTCGCTCGTGCCTGCTTCAATTATGGTCTTGGCCGCGACTACTCAGTCTATCTCTCAACGAAGAATACGATCCTCAAAGTCTACGATGGCAGATTCAAGAATCTCTTCCAGGAAATCTTCGATACGGAATTCAAATCGAAGTTTGATGCCAAAAAGCTTACCTACGAACACCGTCTGATCGATGACATGGTCGCTGCAAACTTGAAGTGGAATGGCGGCTACTTGTGGGCGTGTAAGAACTACGATGGCGACGTGCAATCCGACACCGTCGCTCAGGGTTATGGATCTCTCGGCTTAATGACCTCGGTACTCATGAGTCCCGATGGCAAGACGGTCGAAGCGGAGGCCGCCCACGGCACCGTCACGCGACACTATCGGCTGCATCAGCAAGGCAAGCCGACTTCGACCAATCCCATTGCCTCGATTTACGCCTGGACCCGTGGCCTCATCTATCGTGGCAAGATGGATGGCACGCCGGATGTCGTGAAGTTTGCTGAGACAGTCGAGAAGGTGTGTGTCGATCTGGTCGAAGCTGGAAAAATGACGAAAGACCTCGCGATCCTCATCAGTGACAAAGCGCCCCATCAGACGACGGACGAGTACCTGGATGCTGTAAATACGGAGTTGAAGAAGCGGATGGCATAGAGTAATCGGTGTGAGTTTGACATCCCCCGGAAACCATTCCGTGGGATTCTTGGCTTAACCCACCTCCCACGATTGATCGCTGTGTGTCGAGAGTGGTACTATTGAAGACACAGGAGAACTGCTATGGCGACTGTACTCGACACACCCGAAGCGCGTACCTCCGATGAGTGCGTTCGGCTGCCGGATCGCTACGAGGTCATTCACGACGAAATCGTGGAGTTGCCCGCGATGAGTGACTATGCCGGACACATTGCGAACCGCCTGAATCGTGCTGTTACTCGATATCTTGCCACAAATGATATCGGGGAAAGCTCGGTGGAGCTTTTGTACCGCATTCCTCTCCCGGAAGACCGCACAAGGAATCGGCGACCGGATATGGCCTTTGTGTCATACGAGCGGTGGCCGCGGACTCGGCCGATTCCTTACGCCGGAAACGCCAGGGATGTTGTACCCGACATCGCAGTGGAGGTGGTCAGTCCTGGCGATACGGCCGACGAACTGATCGCCAAGGCTCGCGAGTATCTTCGCGGAGGCGTTCGGCTGGTGTGGATTACCTATCCGCTCGCGCAAGAGATTCACGCCTACTTACCTGGAGCGCGCGATGTGCGGGTGTACTTCACGACCGACGAACTGGATGCTGGCGACATCCTGCCTGGGTTCCGTACTTCCGTTGGCCCTTTGTTCCCACCGACAGAACCGCCACCACCAACTCAACCCGAACCCGCGTCGTGATTTCACCACGGATATCCTTTTAGAGGCTCTAACAAAATAGAGCCGCGCACGCAGTTACTGTGTGCGCGGCTCTCATTTCAACACAACAAACGGTCGAATCTTTTCCAGCGTCTTCGGGCCGATGCCCTTCACATGATCGAGATCGGCGAGCGTGCGGAAGGGATGTTCTGCTCTCGCAGTGAGGATGTTCTGAGCCGTCACCGGGCCAATCCCCGGTAACCGGGTCAGTTCATCGAGCCCAGCGGAGTTCACATCAATGGGTGGGTCGCCGGGCTGGAGTTTCTTCGCTCCCCCGCTTGTGCGTGGGAGTGGGGCATTGGCTGGTGTGGTGGGTTTGCGTTCGAGTACCAGTGGTTCAGGGGTTGCCGAATCCGCCTGTGGAAGGTTTGCCGTCTCAACGTGCAGGAACGCTCGGACTTTATCGAGTGTGACCGGTCCCATGCCCTTGACCTGTCTCAGTTCATCGACAGATTTGAAAGGCCCTTTCTTCTTCCGGTGGTCCTCGATCTCTTTCGCCAGTGTGGGGCCAATGCCGGGAACCTGTTCCAGTTCCGCGCGGTCGGCCCGATTCAGATCGGTCACGGGAGCCGAAACCCGCTCAGTTGGCCGCGTACCAACTCCGTTGCCGTAACCTCGAAATGCCAGTAATGCCAGTGTGATGACCAGGAAGAGGCCCAGGGCCAACTGCGCGTGCCAGGATGTGCCTGCCGCGGGGGGAGCAGGTCCTGTCGGAATGGGTGCCAGCACTGCCGGGGTTGCGGACCCGGGAGTGGGTGCAGGTGTCGTGGGAGTTGGGGTGTCCATCACGGCAAACCAGGCCGAAGAATCTGCACAACTCCAATATTCTAACTATCCATCACTTCATTCGCCATAGCCGAAGATTGGCTAAAATCCAAAGGGCCACTTACCACGCATCCGTATCCAAGCTGGCTTGCCGTTGGGCAGGTCCAATGCGTAAAGTGGGTATGACCGCCGGGGGTCGTTCACATCCTGCCCCGGGAAAGGCACAAAATGAGTTATCTCGTCGATAGTTATCACCGTGAAACCGTTGCGGCTGCTCCAGTAAGCGAACGAGTACGGTTTATCCGTCGCACCTACGCCCACCTGGGAGTGGCGGTTGCCGCGTTTGTTGGAATCGAAGCTGTACTGTTCAGCACCGGTCTCGGTGCCGACATCCTGAAAACGATGTTCGCCTTCAATGGGGCGTGGCTCGGCTTAATGGTGCTGTTCATTGTGGGTGGAATCGCGGCTCAGCTCATGGCCCGGTCGCGGTCGTCGCCAGCACTCCAGTACGCCGGTCTCACGCTCTATGTGTTGCTCGAAGTGGTGATTTTCCTGCCGATTCTGATGATCGCGGAGGCAAAGTTTCCCGGTCAACATCTGCCCCTTCAGGCTGGCACCCTGACGTTGGCGGTATTCGGTGGGCTCACGGCAGCCGTGTTCTGGTCCGGGAAGGATTTTTCCTTTCTCGGCCCCGTGCTATGGGTCTGTTCCTTCCTGGCCTTGGGATTGTTAGTTGCAGCGATGATCGGTGGGTTTAACGTGGGGCTGGTGTTCATGGTCGCGATGGTGGCCCTAGCGGCTGGGTTTATCATTTACGACACATCGAACATCATCCATCATTATGGAACGGATCAGTACGTTGCCGCGAGTCTGAATCTGTTCGCTTCCTTGGCCTTGCTGTTCTGGTATATCCTGCAATTCTTCATGAATGCGCGGGACGATGGGTAGTTGACAGCATCTCGATGCGAGTTCCCGACGCGAAGCGTTGGGAACTTGGAATGTGGAACCTACACCTCACCTTCACCCGTTCGGTTGGCTCCCGTACCATTGTGGTATGCTCCGCGAACTGGCCGTCCAAAACCTTGCCTTGATCGAAGATGTGCGGGTTGAACTGCACCCGGGGTTCTGCGCCTGGACCGGCGAAACCGGGGCAGGGAAATCGCTCCTGCTCGGGGCTCTGGGGCTGCTGCTTGGCGAACGGGGTAACGCCGATCTGATCCGCACTGGGGCCGATGAACTTCGCGTCACGGGACGCTTCGACCTGACCCGGTCTGAACAACGCGCTGTCGCAGCTGAAATCCTGCAAACTCCAGTCGAAGACGACGACCTTATCCTCACGCGTCGGCTTTCGAGGTCGGGTCGCAGTTCCGCACTCGTCAACGAAGTGCCGGTTGCCGTTAGCACCCTCAAACGCATTGGCGAAATGCTGGTCGATGTCCACGGCCAGCGCGAAAGCTATTCGCTCCTTCAACCGGCCTATCAACTCGATCTCCTGGATGCTTTTGGCCGGCTTATGGATCTTCGCAAAAAATACGAAGTCAGCGCGAACAGTGTCCGCGACCTTCGGCGCGCGCACAAGGAGCTTTCCGAGGCCCGGCAAGCCCGACAGCGCGACCTTTCCCTCATCCGATTCGAGCGGGAAGAACTCGACAACGCCAAGATCGAACCGGGTGAACTTACCGCGCTGGCAAAGGAGCGCGAAACGCTCGTTCATGCCCAGAGTCTCGCTCAGTTCACGGGCACAGTCGCAGCCAGGCTCGCCGATGACGAAGGTGCAGTGGATGAAGTTCTCGGACGACTTCTCAAGGACGCCAACCGCTGGGCCGCACTCGATCCCAAACTCCAGGAAGTGAGCCAGCGGCTGGAAGCACTCCGGCCCGAGGTGCAGGATCTGGCCGAGACGTGCCGCGACCTGTCGGAGCGATTCGAAGCTGATCCCGACCGCCTGGATGAAATCGAAAAGCGAATCGCCCTCCTGAAAAAGCTCCAGGCCCGCTACGGCAAAACGCCCGATGAACTGATTGCCTACCGTGCAACGCTGGATGTAAAAGAAACCGCGCTTCAGCGTCAGGAAGATGATCTTGCAGGGATAGATGGAGAACTTCGCTCGGCCTACGCCACGATGAAGGAAGCTGCGCAAGCACTCAGCAAGTCCCGCGGGAAGGTGGCGAAGCGACTCGCGGGGGATGCGCAAAAGCATCTCATCGATCTGGGTATGCCCAAGGCGAAGCTCGATGCCGTGATCGAGCTGATTGCTCTCCCAGATGATCCGATGGCTGGTGAGATCCCGACATCCGGTATCGATCAACTGGAACTGATGCTCACGGCCAACCCGGGAGAACCGGCTCGACCGTTGCGCAAGGTGGCGAGTGGTGGTGAGATGTCACGGACGATGCTGGCGATCAAAACCGTCCTGGCAGCACACGATCCGGTTCGCACGCTGGTTGTCTTCGATGAAATCGATGCTAACGTGGGCGGTCGGCTGGGCGATGTGCTGGGGCAGAAACTCTCGATACTCGGCCGGTCGCATCAGGTGTTGTGTGTGACACATCTCCCGCAGGTGGCAAGTTACGCTGCGCATCAGTGGGCGATCCGCAAAACAGCCACAACAAAGCGAACCGCGACGACGATATCGCCGCTGACCACGGACGATGCCCGAATCGAGGAACTGGCGCTGATGCTCCGCGGCGAATCGCGCTCCGAAACCACCCGCAAGGAGGCCGCCGAAATGCTCCGGGCTGCCGAAAAGCAACGGGTGGGGTGATGAGTTTGTCTTTGGCCTCGTTTTGCTGAAAAACTTTGGCGTAGTTCAATGAAGTGGCATGGCTGGTAACAGAATGGTTGAGCGGGTTGAATTGAATGGCGATATATCCGTCGCTCACGCTTCCGGCTCGTTTTCCTGTCTCCTATCTCCCGAAGCGATGATGGGAGGCTTCATCGGCGACTCCCTTCATCATTCGATTCTTTCACCGCGATAGGTAAACCCGAGCGATAGCTGGGATACCGCGGTTGCCAGTTCAAGGTGAGCCTTGCCTTGGCATTACTCACGTAACGATGAGCATGTCCTGGCTCGGAGCTATGGTCAAACCGGGCTGGGGGAGCATGAAGCAGTTCCGCGAGCAAGGTGTAGAACGCTCGCCGGGTCACTGGTTCATCATCCACGATGTTGTATGTCTCACCTCTCGTTCCGCGGGATTCTGTTACAAGGGCGGCATCGGCTCCATCATCGATGTGAATGAGGTTGAGCAATCGATCTGCATCGCCAACGAGTGGTTCACCGGCGATCAGCGGTTGTTTTCGCAATAACCGATTGGGGCCGTACATCCCTGCGAATCTGAGAACAATCGCGTCGGGCCGTTTTTCCTTTAGGAGACGTTCTGCATTGAGAACGACCTTTCCTGATGCCTCAATGGGTTCCGTCGGACTCGTTTCATCCACGAGTTCGCCATCGGTTTGTCCGTAGACGCCGGTGCTGGAAACGTAGATGAACCGCTCGCACCTGGGCAGCGTATCGAGAACATGGTTCAGGCCAGTAAGGAACACCTCACTCATGCTCGTTCCGCTGGATCGATCCCAGCCCACAGCGTACAGTACGGTTCCGGCCAGAGGCAGATGGTTCAAACTGTTTGGGTTGAGGATATCTCCCACGATTGGGTCGATGCCATCTGCTGCCAATAGTGCGGTATTTCCGCGAGTGAGAGCAGCGACCCGCTTGCCTGCCTCCAGCCATCGAGCGGCGACCCTGCGACCCAGATATCCACACCCCACGACGAGATTTGGCGGGGACGTAACATCGAGGGTTGACATCGAAGTGCCTGAATCCTAACTATTCGGATTAGTGGTGGAGCGGTTGAGGCTGCCGAGTATTCGTTTTGATGGTAACGAATTCCGGGATTGCCGTTTGCAACCTGGATAACAAAAGCTCATGTCCGACCCTGCCGTGGCCCTTCGACATCCTGTCACTCCCGAGATACCTGGACCCGTGGCACTCGAAGAGGCAAAGGGAGTTCCATCGGCATTACAGTTCACCAGTTCCAAGCAGATCGCCCCGGCCGACCAGGTAGCCATCCCACGATGGTGGGAGCGGCTTGCGTGGTATGTCGGCTCCGTACTACTCAGTTGTATACTGATCTTTTGTGGTCTTCGGCTCGATGACGCGGATCTGCGGGCTCCGTTCTACTACGATCTCGACTCACTCCTGATCTTACCGATGGTCAAGTCTACCGTTGAACGTGGTCCCGGGGGTCATTGGCGTAACGAACGTATGGGTGCTCCCGGTATACTTGAGCTTTATGACTACCCGGTTATCGATCACTTGCATTTCTTGTTGATCTGGATGCTTAGCAAGCTCGTGACGAACCTTTTCGTACTCTACAACCTGTACTTTCTGTTGACTTTTCCGCTCACCACATTCACGGCGATGGTCGCGTTCCGACATCTTCGCTTAACCCTCCCAGCCGCCGCTGTCGGTGGCTTGCTCTACTCTTTCCTCCCATACCATTACCAGCGTTGGGAGAACCACTATTTCCTCGCTGCGTATTGGCTGGTTCCACTCTCTCTGCTTCCGGTACTTGCGATTTGCAAGGGAGATTTTCCGTTCTTTCACAAGTTGCCCGATGGATGCTATCGGCGGCGGCTTGTGAGCTGGGGATCAGCGTGGCTCGTGCTACTTGGAACAGCGATTGCATCCGGCGGGGCTTATTATGCGTTCTTCACCTGTGCTTTCCTCGCATTCGCCGGGTTATATGGGACGGCAGTATTCCGGAAGTGGCAGTCTGCGGCATCGGCAGCCGGGATTATCGCGATCGTTGTGGTGTTCGGTATCGTGAACCACTTCCCAACGTATGTCTATCAGGCAGAATACGGTTGGAATCCGGTCACGGATCGACTCCCGGAAGAGGCCGACACCTACGGCTTGAAGATCGCGCATTTGATTTTACCAATCGAAGATCACAACCTTGTCTTTTTGGCTCGAATCAAGAGGTTCTACAACTCCCCAATACGCCCTTCAGAAAATGAAAACAAAGCTGCTTCCCTTGGGATGGTTGGAGTCGCAGGGTTTCTTGGGCTTATGGTGTCGTTGCTTCTGTCCTCCCGCATGGGATGGCCGTATAAACCGCTTGCGATTTTGACTCTTTTCGGCGTGTTGCTGGGTACGGTCGGTGGGTTGGGATCGCTTTTTAACTTGTTGGTCATGGCTCAAATTCGCGGGTACAATCGCATAAGCGTTTTTATTGCTTTTCTGTGTATGTTCGCGACATTGTGGGCTATCGATCGGTTCCTGGTCGAACGCCGCCGATCGATGCGCGTGCTTTACATGAGTTATGCGCTTCTGCCACCTGTCTGGTTGCTACTTTTCCCCTGTCGCGAAATCTCGCCCCATTGGAGAGAGCAGATCGATCGACTTCGGGATCGACTGAGGCCACGGACTGTTTCGGCAACGTATTACGTGTGGGGTGCTGTCCTTCTGGTGGGGCTTTTTGATCAGACTCCGTCCAGTTGGTTCCAGAGCGGAATAATCCAGACACTCGAAGAGCAGGCGAATCGGTTCCGCGCCGATGCCCAGTTTTTCGCGGAGATCGAGCGAACCCTGTCGCCCGGGGCAAAGGTGTTCTGTCTGCCTTATGTGCCGTTCCCCGAAAGCCAACCGGTACTCAGGGTGGCGGCCTATGAACATAGCCGGGGGTACATCCACACCGATACGCTGGTGTGGAGTTTCGGCGCGATCAAGGGCAGAGAGACGGATGCCTGGCAACAGGAAGTGTCGTTCCGGGTAACAGAGGAGTTGCTCGAACGGATCGTCTATCGCGGCTTCGATGGTCTGCTCATCGACACGCGAGGATTCCCGACCCTGACGGAGAACAAGGGGTTTAGATTGATTAACGAGATCAACAGGATCTATGCGAACATCATCAACAAGCGTAACGCCATGCTTCCGGAAATCGTTCACGAGGATGGGCAACAACTCTTCCTCGATCTGCGTCCATATCGGGAGGGACTGCGATCGGTGAGCCCCTCGCTCTTCGATGCCAAGGTTCAGGAAGAACGGGAGTGGGCTGCTGTCATCTGGCTTGGGAGGTTCTATGCCCCCGGTATGCCCGGCGACGAGGGTTACCTTCGTTTTTGCCCACCGGATGCTTACGCGTGGATCATCAACCCGACGGATCGCACACGAAAATTCGACCTGACTATGACATTCAGTCCACTCAGCGCAGGCTCATTCCGGATGCGGTTGATAGGCCTCGTGGATGATGACTTCAATCTGGAACGGAAATCGGCGGATTGGAATTACAAGAAGGACGGAGTGGAGAAACACTACCAGTTTGAACTTCCGCCCGGTCGACATTCAATCCGCATCCGCTGTACGCCGCCCGCGGGCTTCATTCCCAACGACAATCGAGAATTCTGTTACTCCATCAAAGACTTTAAATTCAAAGAGATTCGGTGATCCTGTCTGGCGCTTCTGGCGACATTTTGTCAGGGCTATCTTTCGAGTGATTGAATACTCTCATCACGTTTGAGTTGATCTTCCTCTTTCAGGTCGGATTTAGCGCAGGACGAAAACCCAGTTGGATCGAGTTGCCGTACCAGCAGTATGAACTACAGTTAGGAGTGGTTCGCAAGGAGTGTCGCCCACCCTCGTCTCGCGGCACGGGGTTTGTTCGTCGCGAGAGTTATTCATGATGTCCGATGTATTACAGCCGCAAATGACACCAGCCGACGATCCACTGCCGGCCTTGGTCAAGGGGCTACAGAGTCATACCCCCGCAAACCGGCTCCAGGCGGCAAAGGATCTCGGTCGTCTGGGGTGGCTGGCTCGCGAAGCCTTGCCAGCCCTTGTTAGGGCGTTGGAAGATGCCGATCCCAAGGTTCGTGAAGCAGTTGCCCACGCCGTCGGACAGATGGGGCCTGATGGCCTGCCAGCCTTGTCGGAAATGCTCAGTCACCAAGACAAGTACGTTCGTCGCAATGCTGCATGGGCAATGGGGAAACTCGGTCCGCTTGCACGTCCCGCTCTTACCTCTCTTTGTGCAGCGCTGAAGGACAGCGATCCGAGAACAGCGAGTGGTACTGCCCAGGCTCTCGGAAATATGGGGTCGGATGCGGCAGATGCGATCCCATCGCTGGCGGAAGCCATGCGCGGAACGAATATCGTGCTTTGCCGTCTGGCAGCCAAGGCACTCAGTCAGATTGGTCCCCCTGCGGTTGCCACATTGATTGCACACCTCCAGCACTCGGACCCATTTGTTCGCGGGGAATCGGCGTTGGCGATTGGCTGGATGGGAGCTGTTGCTCGTTCGGCCGTCCCGTTTCTCGCTCAAGTCGTCCGCGGCCCGCGCTCAGCCGGACACCGAACTCCACAACCCACCAGTTCTCCGATTGGTGGCAGTCCTTCTGAGGATCGCAACGGACCCGCTGGCAGCGACACAATGACCCCAACTCAAACGCCACCGCCTCAGGAAGTGGGCTCATCTGAAGAATCGTGTCGGGTTTATGCAGCTCAGGCTCTCGGGCGGATTGGCCCATCGGCAACCTCCGCGCTGCCCGATCTTCGGGAGGCAGTCCGAACCGGCTTTGAAACGCTTCGCCAGGCAGCCAATCAAGCGATCAAGCAAATCCAGGGGGGATGAGAAGGGAAGAAGGATGAGGGATGAGGGATGAAAGAAAACAGAAGAGGTTTTTTCATCCTTCAGTCGTTTTGCTTGTCGAACTGAATCGCTCGTGAACCGATCCGGGCGAGGAATCGCGCTTTCTGCGCAGTCGTCAATTCCTTTGTGTATCGTGCTCGGACAGCATCCACCCACCGGATCTTCCGCTTCCCGTAATCGGTGACCACACGCACCAGCACGGGTCCATCGTGGCAAACCGCTCCGCGGATCCTCGCATCCAACTCCGCGTGGTTAACCACTTCGGTGTATGCCACTCCCAAAGCCTGTGCCAGCGCCTTGTAATCCATGCGGGCAAGAATTGTGGCGGTGGTTCGGAGATAGGCCGGTTTTTGGAGCATTTGCATGTAGTGGTATGCCTGGTCATCCAGCACGAAGAACTTGACAGGCAAACCTTCCCGGGCAGCGGTACTAATTTCAAGCCCACTCATCAGGGCGCATCCATCTCCAGTGATCGTGGCAACCGTGCGGCCGTGGTGGACTTTCTGGGCACCGATCGCCGCGGGTATACTCCAGCCCATTGCCTGATTATCGACCGGATTGAAATACGTGCGCGGTTTATAAACCTGGAAATGTTCCGCCGCGAGATGTTCGCTGACAGTCACATCGGTAAACAGTAATGCATCCTCCGGTAACCCGCGGCGAAGCGCGCCGATCAAAGCCAACGGAGCGACGCCACATTTCGGCTGGGGGACATTGCACACTTCGCGCGCGGACTCCCCTTTCAACTCCCGGATGCGGCCAACGAGAAGATTGTCGGCTGCTCGACGAAGACGATCGCCGCAGGCCAGAAGTCGGCCCAAAAAAACCCCGGCATCGGCCGGGACACACACATCAGTTCGCAATACACGCCCGAGATTGCACGGATTCGCATCGACGTGGATGACGCGCGGCGGCTGCGGATTTCCGTAGTATCCGGTGGAGACCTCGCTGAATTTGACACCGATTGCCAAAAGCGTGCTGATGCCTGTTTTGAGTGGGTGCATTCTCTCCCCGGCAAACACTTTCTCGGCAACTTCCGATGCGTGTGGGCCAAACCCCCAGCCGACAGCTAACGGATGCGATTCACAGATCGCGCCCTTGCCCGAAACACTTGTTGCAACCGGAGCCTGGAGCAGCTCCGCCACCGCGGTCAGCTCGTCCGCGGAGGCCATGCATCCAACTCCAGCGTAGATGCCGATTCGTTCCCTTGGATCGCTGAGAAAAGCGAGTGCCTTTTGGAATGTTTCTTCATCGAACGGAGGGGCAGGAATTGCCGGAGGGGGGCAGCGGAAGTCGTAAGACTCGATGAACAGGTTGTAGGGGATTACGACTGCGACCGGCCCAGGCTCGCAGCTTTGGGCGGCAACAAATGCCTGTCGAACGGCTCCAGGGATTTGACTCACGGTTTGCACTGGGTAGATGCACTTGCAGACAGGCTTGAGTAGTTCCACTTGATCGAGGGCGTGAACCTGGAACGGTTTGGCCTTCTCGCCATTTGCGACATCGCCCACGATGGCCACGATTGGCGATGAGTCGAGTAGAGCTTCCCCGAGTCCGGTAAGTGAATTTGTAACCCCAGGCCCGGGGACTGTGCAGAGAACGCCAGGTCGGCCGGTACTCCGCGCGTAGCCATCGGCCATACACGCTGCCGAGAACTCATGTGTGACAAGGAGATATGGTAACCCCTTATCTTTGAACGTGTCCCAGAGTTCGTTCTCTTGGGCACCGGGGATACCATATACGCAACCCACGCCCTCAGTGATAAGAGCCTCGACGAGAGCCTCAGCACCAGTCATGTGCCCAAACACCCAACCCGGGTGTCGAGCTGCCTGGATATGTTTGATCGGTCCACCACTGAGGGCGGATGCCGCCAAAGCGCCGCCTGCTGCCGCTGTCCCCTGGAACAATCCGCGGCGAGAGAACGAGAAATCCATAATGCGCCTCGCGGCCGGTGGTAAAGCAACTGATCCGAGCCCTGAGGTATGTCCTGGGGTGCGAAGTCTGGTCCGTGGAAAGTGGCAAAGAACGAAGCGATCGGGACGACCGCGCTCCTCAAAGAAAGCGATCGCCTGTGGATTACACAACGGCTGGAAGTTGTATCGGCTAAAGTAGGGGTGCGAGTTGGGAGGACTTGGCGGGATTGCGTGATTTGGTGAGTAGTTTGTGGTTGGTATTTGGTTGACACGCTTACTGAGTTCCCGGCTCTGCCCACGTGTCACGCGTGGGCAGACTGTCATCAGTTCGGGCTCGTTGAGTTGACGGTCAGGAGAGTTTGTCAGTCGTATCATGTGGTGTCATTATTCGGACAAGATTGCGATAATGTATTTTGGCATTTTACAAGCTGTATTTCATCCCAATCGCGGCTTTGAACAACAGTCTCTGTCACAAATCGTCATGTGTCACAGCCCTGCGTGACACACAAGTGATCGCAATAATCACTTTAAGCATAAATAAACTCATGATATGTACTGGCTGACCGCTCCCCTGCCTCTCTATGTTTTTCGCTCCTCATGACATCATCCAGATGAGCAGCCGTCTGAGGTGCAAGTCTGGATGAAGGATTGCGACCCCAATCGCCGTCATTGTGATGGCTCATTCCGGTCCATGCGAAGTGCATGTAACCTTGCTCCCGTGTGCGGAAATCTCCCGATCGTCTGAGCTTAACAATATCCATCTTGTCCTGATCCCACACGTCGCTATTCTCTCGCCGCGGTATACCCCCCCGATCTACGAGGACATACGGATGAGCCTGCGATATGCCGTGGCGATTCTTGCGACAGGCTTCGGCCTGGCCACCGCCTCCGCTCAACAACCGGCGAAACCTGATGCGAGCGTGTATCACCTCAGGAACGCCGCCGCGGCCGATGTGGCCCTGGCGGTGACCACGTTCGCGACGGAGGCGAAATTAGCCGTAACCATCGTTGCCGAGCCGGTATCAAACACCGTGTTTGTCGCGGGCGATCCAGCCTCGCACAAGAAAGCCATCGAATTAGTGACTAAGATTGACGCGCCACCACCGACAGTTCACATGCAGCTGATGATCGCGGAGGTTCCGGCGGGATTTGCTCAAGATGTCGGCCTTGGCGAGGGAGATACATGGGTGCTGACGCCTCGCGAGGCCCGAATGTTGACCGCAGCAATACGCCGAGAGCAAAAGGAAGGGGACATTGACATCCTCGCCCGGCCACAACTCGCAGTCCCAGAAAACCAGACAATACCTGTCCAGATCGTGAGCGACTCGGCAGGAACAAAAGGCCGCATCGCGTTGCGCATTGCTCCGAACGGTGGTTCCGTCAAGGTACAACTCGACATCGAGTGCATCAAGTCGGCCGGGCCGGGAGGCTCATACATTCAGAGCTTCCAGACGGCAGCAGTCGTTCCGAACGGTGGGACACAGGTGGCGCGCGGCACGCAGTTTAAGACCCCTGACGGCAGGACGCGGGAAGTCTATGTACTGACGACGGTCGAGCGAGTCTCTCCACAGTCTGGTCCGTGATAATAATGAAGTTATCATCCGAGCAAACACGGTCACGAGTTCGTTTAGAGGCTCTAACAAAATAGAGCCGCGCACGCAGTAAGCGGGTATTGACCTTTAGGTTTGAGTATCACTCAACCCCGCTTACTGCGTGCGCGGCTCTATTTTGTTAGAGCCACTTATCCCAAAACGCACGCTCCGGACATATGGTTCCGCTTGTTCAACAATGACTGTGAGCTATTATGGAAGCACCTCTGCGGTGTTTGTGATGGGTCGTATGCTTTTGGCGAACCGACACTAACTCGCTTGGGGGCCTTAATTTTAATACTATCGGCGCTCGCAAGCCCGCCAATCCATTCAGCCACAACTTCGGCTGTAGCCGAATGGAGCAAACCGAAGCGGGATCCGAAACCCGGTAGTGAGGTACCCCTCTTAATTAGCGGGTTCCCGAAGGATGACCCACACGGCACAGGTGGAGGTTTTTTCATTTTTCTCGCCTGCACAACTTTTTTCCTTCGCAATCCCTTCATGCCGTCTCATTTTGATTCTAAACTACGCTATGATTGAGAGTTGCGACAGCTATGTTGCATGGTTGGAAACTCGGTATTTGGGGCAGTCCAGGCGCTTGACTCCCCACAATGCAATAAGCATCTCAGTCGTAAAGCCTTCGTGAATTCGGTTTTCCGGATAATACCGATTGACAGTCCGATGGCACTCGAATCACTGTTGACTTCCTACGCAAAGACGGTAATTTCCCCCCTACCTGATTGATGTTCGCTGCTCGTCTTACGAGGAGTTGGGATGAACCCGCGGCCAATCGCTTCCCCGGGAAACATCGCTGCACCGACAAGACCGAAGTTACCACCTCCTGATTCCAGGAGAGCGGAACCGCAGAAGGCAGCAACGCCCACAACAATCTCCAACCTTCACGTTCGCAACTGACCGCACCGCCACACTGGCGGGATCTTCAACAGACAAGCAGATGTGTCTTTTCAGGAATTAACCTGGAGGGCCATCGCAACGAAACACGTGATTGGCAAGGTCCGGGCACGACCCGTAACCCGCCGCAGGGACGCGCCGGGATTGGTGTCAGGATGACACGGGGTGGAACGCGCTTCCTCCACCCCGCCACGGGTTACCTCCGACCTCCGCACGTGTCGGCCTGGAGCAAGGATTCGCTCAATCAACAGGCCTGAATCGGCCGGCTCGCCCAGGATGGAGCGAGCCGGCCGTTTTTTTGTTCGGAGCATAATTTGAAG
>Ga0206850_10117_pt1 | contig 26795 bp, 19 predicted proteins | sample Alteio_BWOrgCont_16_FD_152885 | JGI IMG/M metagenome (GOLD analysis project Ga0206850, IMG submission 152885) | Enriched cells from forest soil in Barre Woods Harvard Forest LTER site, Petersham, Massachusetts, United States -... | ecosystem: Environmental > Terrestrial > Soil > Temperate forest >...
GGAAAGCCGGTTTCAGATTTTATGATCGCTCAAGCAGTAAAATCATTCCAAGAAGAAATTGGCAGCGGCGGCATTGATGGTATTACCTATGCTTATTATGGAAGCTTTTTTGAACATGATTTAGAATCAAAAAAGATTGGACCAGCTCTTTCTCCTGAAGTACGCCAAGAATTAGTCGGAATCACTAATGTACTGACTTCCTTAATTAAAGATGAACAGGAAGAAACAGCGCAACAAGGGGCTTCTGAAACGGCGAATCTTGAAGATAAAAATAAATTAATACAAGAAACAATCAAAAAATGGAAGAGTTTCGCGCCTGATCATGAGGCAGTTATAGGAACTAATAAGGTCAGTGTTGAAATTTTAGGTAATTGGAAAACTATAAAGACAGAAACCAACACCAATTCAAATGGAGATATATATACGACCACATGGGCGGAAGGACTGCCGTACACGGATGAACAACGAATGCTTATGGCCATAGCCAATGAAATTTATAAAAAATTAGTCATTGATAAAGGCCTTCAAGAAAAATGGCTTCAAACAGTTAAAAATAATATGATAATCAGCAGTTATGCTAATAGTGGACAATTTAAGAATACAGACCCTAAGTTGTTACAAGAAGTTAACGAATCTGAGGCAAAAACTTTATTTATGGAAGATTATCAAAGCATGGTTTTAACGGGACATTTAACTGCAGAACATTGGCCATTGGCCCTTTCTCCTTTATTTGGCCATCTAACTGACAATTTTTCTTTAGATGGAGGATATAATGCTGATGATTCAAATAAAGACCGTTGGAATTTCTTTAAAACTTATATATTTTCCAACTCAGCAATAGAACAAAAGCCAACTGCTAGTGATTTAAACAAATTGTTAGAACAATTAAGAATTAGTATAGAACCAAGGACTGATTATATGGAATACCCTGTTCAAAACCCATCGAACAATGTTGCCCAGGCGATGATTGCGCAGATAAAAACAGGCATGACGAGAGGAACAATTGCGAAGATGGTGACTATATTATTCACGGGAGCATTATTACATTCACCATTGAATTTGGAAGCAGAGACAAATGGGGTTATAACCGATAGAACGCCTATGATGAATAAACCTGCTTCTGAAAAGGAAAAATTAGCGGGTCTTTTACCTGCTAATATTCTTAATATTGCCTCTAAGGAATTTGATGATCGAATGACGATGATTAATGAATTTGGGTATGAAAATTTTATGCATATATTCGCACAAATACCGGAATTTAAGCGGGAACAAATATGGCAATGGTATTTTGAAGGGTTTATGAATAAATTAGGGTCAATGGGATTTGATAAAGCCAATAGTCTTTTACAAAGAATTAATGAACTTAAACTATCTAATGAGGGGCTTAATCTTTTATCGTTATTTGAGGTGATGGAGAGAGCTGATTTAAATGATTTTAATAAAGCTGTTTTATTAGTTGATGGTTTTAAATTAGACGATCAATCATCAAAATATCATCTCATCATTAAATTGACCCAGTTAATACATGATCATCCTAAAATGAATTGGACCCAAATCGTATCAGCTTTAGATGAAAATTTAATCAAATATGATATTACTGATGTAGATTTATTTTTGGATGATATTGGCAATGGGTATTCATGGGAAAATACCCAAGAGCTCATGGGACTGGTAGGCCGGGGTAATTTTATTTCTGGGCATATTGATTTAGACAATTCATTGGATGCTTTAAAAGAAGCTTTTAAAAACAATCCAAACAGTCAAAAGATGATTGAGAGGATTACCAATGGTAAGAAATCACTCGAAGGGTTAGGTTATTCACTTAAGGATGCAACAGATATATTACGATCTTCTCAAAATGCCTTAGATCAAGCTTACGATTTGTTAGGAAGATATGCTGACTCTATCGCAAGACAAGGCAATTCAGGGTTATTCGCCCATTTGTTAGTTCGCCTTGACACTGATTCTGGGCCTGTATTGCGTCAGTTAAAAATTGATCACCCCTTTTTGTTTGATCATGATGGAAATGCCAATCAAAAGTATTATACCAATGCGTTGATGATGTTAAAGGATGCGAAAAATTTGAGTTATATTGAAAATCCAACTACAAAGTCAGCCACGACTGAAACTCAACGCGGATTATATCTATATACATTAGGGGAGTTAGCATATTTTCAGAACGTGGACCCTGATTCCATCGATGATTATATGGATATATTTGTGGATATCTTGGCAAATGCAGATTTTATTGAAGGAGATAATCTTTTTGCCACATTTAAATTTGGAAAAGCTGGCATCAATGGCAGGAATCAAGCGGGGAATATTGGACTTGGTGCTCATGAGCAAGGGCATCGGTTTATGAAAATGGGTTTTACCCGAATTGCAATGATCAATGAATTGTCCGCTGATATCGCTGGGGCAAGTTTAGTGGAAGATATTGGTGGCCCAACATGGGTAGGACAATTTAGAAAAGATACTAAGGATTTGGATGAAACTGGGGCCAAGGATTTAAGAAAAACTGATAAAAATTTTGTTGGACTGTTGGGAGCTGAGGGGCATCTCAATGCGAGAATACAGTTAGATAATTTTACAGAGGCTTTGAATGCCCAAGGCCTAGCGCTTAATAGTAAGGCTTTGTATTTGGCAACCAGATCCATTGATAAACAGCTTAGAGACAAGACCATAGAACAAGCTATTACTGCTGAACTTTTTCCAGAATCCTTGGATAAGGTTAATAAATATATAACGTCCAGGGATCAGGGAGATATACAAGCCATTGAAGATAGTAATGAATTTTATATAGGTGCAACAGATACCCTTAAACTTATGTTTGTAAGATATTTACGTCAAGTTGGAGTAATAACAACAGACAAGCAGGAGCAAGAGTTGTTGAAGTATCCTATTAAAATTATGCAAAAAAGAGTTAAAGTTGTTGAAAAAATAGAAACTGATGTTTTTGGAAACCAGCATTTGAAATCGATTAATGTTAAGGATGGTGGTAGCCGCACCATTGCAGATGACTATGGCCAGAAAAAACATGGATTCGGGAAATTAGATGAAGGTTATTTTTCAGTTGGGCTTGTTCCAGCAGGAGAGTTAAAGAAATTGGTTGTAGAAGCTAAGAGAATAGCAAGTAAGGCAATGATTTCACCTGCCCAAGATCCCACTCAAGACTATTATCATGCTGTGTTAAATCAAGGGAGTGATGCTGTAGTAAAGTATGTCAAACAAGGTTTTATCCCTGCAAGTAGGGCTCCTGACAGTATGAACCCAGGGCCAACGGCAGTGTGGATGGCAAAAGGTTATCCAGACGTGAATTATCTGCATGCAAATTATGTGTTCCGTCTCTTTGCTTTTGATCAAGAAAATGCTCCGCATGGGATTAAACCTGTGTCTGCCTTGCCAGCTTCTGGAGGGTATAATTGGTTTAGGGTTAGTAATTACTTTGATAGAAAAGCAGGCGTAGGAGGGTCTCGGGGTGTAGCTCTTGCTGATTCTTTTCAGATTATTGCTAAAAATGAAATATTGGCTCAAGAACTCGCTCAAAAATTGATCGCGGCTGGTAATAATGTAAATTATGATAAAAATGAAATTATTGTTAAAACTACTGATGGAAGAGAATTTTCTATAACTACAAATGATAAATTTGGTGAATCAGCTTATCCATATGTTTTGAATAAATTTCAACAGGCCAAATTATCTTTTCAAAGAAGACTTGATTCACAAAAATTGCCAGATATCTTTGCGACAGTTCGTTTTAAAGATAGACATTATGAGGAACAGATAGAATATGCTCATTGGGGAAAGATTGTTGGAGAAGTAGAGTATTCATTGGTAACCGCGAGAGTTCATAATAATCCAGGTGTTTTTGATGATTTTGTTAGAGAAGCTGAAAGTATTGAGACTGGCAGGTCCCAACCTAAAGGTCGATGGTTGGTTCAACTTGGAAATAAAGCGCGGAATAGTGGACAGAGTATAGATGTTCCTTTTGGTGAATTAATCCAAGCATTTGACCATATGAAGAGTCCGGCAATGAAGACAAACAAAAGATCAGAGGGGCCAGGGGGTATTGATTTGACCCCGTCTCGGATTAATTTGCAGACTAAAATAGATTCCCGCTTTCGCGGGAATGACATAGGGAGTGGAAATGACAGAGGGATGGGAGGGATTAAGTTTCACCTTTCTTCTGCTATGCTGGCCAGGCTTCGCAATGCCCCTGGTTTTACTCCTGTTATCATTAATATCCAGCCGCTTAAAAGCCTGCCGGAGTTTTTGGGGTTAAAGCAAGATTCTGCGTTTTCATCTTAATTTCCCCCTTCCCTAACCCCTCCCGCCAGGGGAGGGGAACCATAGATGTAAGCAAAATTTAAATGTAAATATAAGACTCAGAATGTATAATATCTAGATGTTTTTACTCTATGATCTTGTTTTTATGCTTTATGCGCTTGTTTATTTGCCTTATTTGCTTTTGACCAAACGGGGTTATGCAGGGTTTGGGATGCGGCTTGGGCTTTTTTCGGTACAGGTAAAAGGGCAAGTTCAATCAAAGGCCAATATTTGGGTGCATGCGGTCAGTGTGGGGGAGGTGATGCTCCTTGACGGGTTTATTGACCAGTTAAGGAAAAAATATCCTTCTTACCAGATAATCGCAACAGTGACCACCAAAACCGGGTATGCGCTTGCTTGCGAACGTTTAAGGCAAAAGGCCGTGGTTATACCTTCTCCCATTGATTTTAGTTTTGTTGCTGGAAATTTTGTGGCTTTGATAAGCCCAAAGATGTATATCTCCGTAGAAACTGAAATTTGGCCGAATCTTTATAGAAAGTTATATCAAAAAAATATTCCTATCATGGTTATCAATGGCCGGATTTCAGATAATTCGTATGGGCGCTATAAAGCCATTCGTTTTTTACTTAAAAATATTCTGAATCAAGTTTCTGTTTGGTGCATGCAAAGTCAGCAGTATGCCGATAGGATTATAGAATTAGGGGCTGATCCTTCACGTGTTAAGGTGACTGGAAATGTAAAATTTGATGAATTGCCTAAAAACGTGGATTCTTCCGTCATTACTTTTGTAAGCAACAAAGATGAGTTTTGGTGGGTGGCAGGCTCAACCCACCCTGGTGAAGAAGAGATAGTGCTGGATGTATTTAATAAAATCGTTAAAAATGACCTAAAATGGCGATTGGCAATAGTACCTCGGCATATTGAACGGGTTCCTGCAATCATGGAGCTTGTTAATCGTCATGGGTTTAAAGCAGTTAAATTCACAGAGATTGCGTCACCGCCTTTGACCCCTCGCCATGAAGAAGTCTTAGTCGTCGATACCATTGGTCATTTACGTTCACTATATTCCTTGGCTTCCTTAGTCTTTGTGGGAAAAAGTTTGTGTGTGGGTGGAGGGCATAATGTGATTGAGCCTGCATCATATGGCAAGGCCATTGTCGTTGGGCCTAGGTGTGAAAATTTTAAGGATATCATTCTTTGTTTCACAGAAGCCAATGCCATCATACAGGTTGATGGGCCCCACTCATTTGAGATTGCGGTCATTGAATTGTGCAAAGACAAACCCAAGCGTGAAAGATTAGGGGCCGCGGCCCTTGAGGTGATTGCCCGAAATCAAGGGGCCACCAAGCGCAGTTTGGAATGTTTGGAGGTGTTTTTAAAATGATCCAATACTTGCTTTCTGTCATGAAAGGCCAGCGGAGCGGCTTTTTTTCATATCTGATAATTTATTTATTAGTACCTTTGTCATTAGTTTATAGATTGGGTGTTTTTTGCCACCGTAATTATTTTCGTATTAAAGGGCAGTTTAAGGCCCATAAGCCAGTCATTAGTATCGGTAATATAACCGTCGGAGGTGCAGGCAAAACCCCTTTGGTCATTTGGTTGGCACGACATTTGCAAGACAATGGCTTCAAATCCATTATTTTGACCCGCGGGTATATGCCTAAGTCTTTTAAAGTCAGTGATGAAGCAGATATGTTAAATGAACAAATCCCGTACATACCCGTTTTAACAGGTAAGGACAGGATAGCAAATATTAAAAAAACAAAGGGATCCATCCCGGTGGATGTGTTTATTTGTGACGATGCTTTTCAACACTGGCCCTTAAAACGTGATTTAAATATAGTGGTCATTGACGCGCTTAATCCTTTTGGAAATGGTTTTCTTTTGCCAGCGGGGATTTTGCGTGAGGACCCTTGGAGCTTAAGGCGTGCCCAAATTATTGTACTGACCAAAATTAATAATTTAAACGGGATCCATGAATTAACCTCTAAGATCAAGAGAGTAAACCCTAAAGCATTGATCGTGGAAAGTTCATATAAGAGTTCCGGGATCGTGGATGTTTTTGATACTGAAATATTGCCAGTGAATTACTTAAAAGATATTCCTGTTGTAGCCTTTTGTGCTATTGGTGATCCTCTTTCTTTTGAGTTGGAATTAAAGAATTCCGGGGCACATATCATCAAGGTTTTTACATTTCGTGACCATCATCTTTATTCCAAACATGATATCCAGCGGATGGTTGAATTTTGTCGCGGCCAAGCAGTCCCAATACTGGTAACAACCCATAAAGATGCTGTCAAATTAGCTATGTTTAAAGACTTATTCAAAGGCTTTAGGCTTGTTTATATTCCTATACAACTAGAAATCACCAAAGGATCTGATGAATTCCTTCAAAAAGTCATTTCTGTTTGCGCTCATTAAAACAGCGGCTTTTCTTTTTATGCTTTTGCCTATCGGCATAAGTCTTTGGATAGGGCGTGCCTTAGGCTGGATTGGGTATTACCTTTTGTCTAGAAAAAGGAAGGTGGTTTATGCGAATTTAAAGACAGTGTACGCTTCAGAGCGTTCACCGTCTGAGATCAGTATATTGACAAAAAAGGTCTTTATTAATTTTGTCCAAAGCATTGTGGAGCTTTTATGCCTGCCTAAAATTAAACGGATAGGTTTTGATAAATTTGTTGATTTGCAGGACAAAGAAAATATTGATGTTGCCTGCAGTTTAGGCAAAGGGGTCATTTTATTGGCCATTCATTCGGGCAGTTGGGAATTGGCCAGTGTCGTTGGTGGGGTAACAAAAGGGCCGTACCATGTGGTGGCCAATGAGCAGCCTAAGATGCCTGAATTAGATAAAATGATTAATGAGTACCGTACCATTGCCGGTGCCCATGTGATCACTGCCGGCCTGGCCACCAAAGAAATTATCAGGGCCATGCATGATAATGAAGTGGTTTCCCTGGTTTTAGACCAGGGAGGCAAAACAGGCCTTTCAGTGCCGTTTTTTGGCAAGACAGCATCCATGTCAACCGGTGCCATACGCCTGGCATTAAAGTATGGCTGTGCGGTGTGTCCGGTTTGGATCCAACGGCGTGATGATGGCAAACACACGTTAAAAGTTTTTCCAGCCATTTCAATGCTTGTAACTGGTGATTTAGAAAAGGATGTTAATGTTAATGTCTCTAAAGCAGCCAATTTATTTGAGGGTTTGTTAAGGGAACATCCTCAAGAGTATATGTGGTTTTATAAGGTGTTTAAATACTCTTCCCAATCCCGCACCATTATCATCGATGATGGACGTACTGGCCATTTACGCCAGTCCCAGGCATTGGCCCGCCATTTGTGTGAGGTCTTAAAAAGAAAAGGGAAATTTAGCGATCAAAAAATTGTTTTATTGCAATGGCAAAGCCCTTGGGCTGTTTCTTTATTTTCATTTTTTATTTTTTTAGCACAGTATTTATCTTTTTTAAGAAAAGAAGATTATTTAAAGTTTTTTCTGACAAAAGATTCCTTTAATGATTTGATGAAATACAAAGCAGATTATGTGGTGTCTTGCGGCTCCCAAGGGGCAGGGGTCAATTATATGCTTAGTCAAAATCATCTAGCCAAATCCATTTCTTTATTAACACCAGGTCTTTTATCTAATAAACACTTTGATGTTGTTGTTGTGCCTACGCATGACAAACAGAATATTCACCGACGGACACGTTTGATTGCGCCACAAGTGTCTCCTAACCTGATTGATGCTGCTTATTTAAAAGAGCAAAGTGAAGGGCTTATTAAATATTTTTCACATTTAAAAGGCAATGTCCGTACTAAATTTGGGGTGTTGATTGGAGGGAATACTAAGGGGGTTAATTTTGATGAAAATCAAATCCGTGAACTGATCGACCAGATCAAAGCGGCAGCTTTGCATTATAACGCGGATATTTTATTGACCACTTCCAGGCGTACTCCAGTGGCCATTGAACAAATCATCAGTAAGGAGCTTAAGGGTTTTGAACGTTGCCCCTTGTGCATCATTGCTAATCAGCGTAACGTGCCCGAGGCTGTAGGAGGTATATTAGGCTTGTCAGATCTGGTCATTGTTTCAGGGGAAAGCATTTCTATGGTGTCAGAAGCTTTGAGCTCTGCTAAACGCACCATTGTTTTTTCACCGCATGGCCAATACGGGGAAAAAGGCCGGGATAAATATGAGGATTTTGTGTTGAAATTAAATGAGCAAGGTTATTTAATGGTAACTTCCGTGTACGATATGAAAGCAAAAATAGCGCAATTGCTAAGCCAGAAAATAGCGCTGAAAGTATTTGATGACCAAAATATTATTCAAAGCGGTCTAGAGGCTATTGTGTAATTATGAATATTTTACAAATCCTTCCAGAACTAAATGTAGGCGGGGTGGAAACAGGGACGGTTGACTTAGCCAGGTATTTAGTCCAACAAGGGCATAAGTCTGTCGTTGTTTCCAATGGCGGAGCCATGGTCTCCCAACTGCAGTCCGAGGGCACTAAACATTACACCTTGCCTGTTAATAAGAAAAATTTATTTACGGCCATTGCCTGCATTGGAAAACTGGTTACTATCATCCATAAAGAAAAGATCGATATTGTCCATGCCCGTTCAAGGGTACCTGCCTGGATAGCTTTTTTTGCTTGCCGCAAAACCGAGGCGCATTTTTTGACAACATGCCATGGGTATTATTCCAAACATTTTTTTAGTAAGGTGATGGGATGGGGGAACATGGTCATTGCCATCAGTGAGGTTGTTGGCCGTCATATGGTCCAGGACTTTGCAACCCCTGCTGAAAATATCCGTGTGATTGCCCGAAGTGTTGATGTTGATAAATTTAATTTGCCAAGAGCTCCCAAGGCACAAAAGGGGGCTTTTACCGTGTGTATGATTGGACGCATGACAACATTAAAAGGGCATCCTTATTTTTTAAAAGCAATGGCACGGGTTATTCACCAAATGCCAGCGGTCAAGGTGCAGATCATAGGGGACGCTCCTCTTAAAAAGCAAGCTTACAGAGATGAGTTGGTTTTGTTGGCTAAACGCCTAGGCATTGCTGATAAAGTTGATTTTTTAGGCAATCGTAACGATATACCCGAGCTTTTAAGCAAAGCTGACTGCTTGGTCCTTTCGACAACGACCCAGGAAGCTTTTGGCAGGGTCATCATTGAAGCCCAGGCAGCAGGCGTACCGGTGGTGGCTACACGGGTGGGAGGCGTGACTGAAATCATCGAGCATGAAAAAACTGGTCTTTTAGTTTTGCCTAAAGATATAGAAGCCATGGCGGATGCCGTGTTGCGTATATTGAAAGACCCTAAATTAAGCGCGGGTTTTGTCATTGAGGCTAAAAAGATCATTGAAAACCGTTATACCCTAAGTCATATGGCCAATGCCACCATTGCCGTTTATAAAGAACTTATGCACGCGACACGGATTTTGATAATTAAAATGACTGCGGTAGGGGATGTTGTATTGTCGACAGCAGCCTTTAAGGCGATACATAATAAATTTCCCAATGCACGCATTTATTGCCTGACCTCACCACAGGCTAGTTCAATCGTAGAGGGTTGTCCCTACATCAACGAGACAATCGTGTTTGATCCCCAAGCCAAAAGCTTAAAATCTATTTGGCAAATGGGTAAAGAATTACGTCGATACCATTTTGATAAAGTGGTGGACCTGCAAAATAATCGTGTAAGTCATTTGTTATCATTTTTGGCAATGCCTAAAGAATCCTATGGGTATCATAATGGCAAATTTTCTTTTCTTTTATCAAAGAAAATCAAGAACAATATCCGTAATATCCCTCCCGTAGAGCATCAATTCCGAATATTGAAAATGTTGGGCATTGATTATGACCTGGGACTGCGCCTGGAATTAAACCCTTCAGCAAAAGATGATGCCTATATTCAGGGACTATTAGATAGCGAATGGCTAAGTGGTCCCCAGGTTTTTGTTGGTTTAAACATATCAGCGTCAAAACAATGGCCCACTAAAAATTGGCCCCTTGAACACATGGCAAAATTATGTGATATTTTAGGGCATAAAAATATCCGGGTTATTTTAACCGGAGAAAATAGAGACATTTCTTTAAGCAGGAAATTAATTGCAAAAGCCCGGGCCAAGCCAGCTAGCTTTGTTGGTAAAACTACCATATTACAGTTAGCCGCTTTAATTAAATCCTGCAAGGTCTATATATCTCCTGATTCAGCCCCTTTACATGTGGCTGCTGGCATGCAAGTACCTATCATTGCTTTTTTTGGGCCCACGGATGCCCGGCGTCATATGCCTCCATCAGAAAAAAATGTGATTTTACATAAACCCATGAAATGTTCTCCTTGTTATTCGGGGGTATGTAAAATCAAGACCCACGCTTGCATGGTGGATATTACTCCTGAAGAAGTGGCAAAAAAGGTCATACAATTTATTAAATGAATATCCTTTTTTTGACAACACATGCTAATACTGGCGGTATAACTAGTTACCTATTAACCCTCGGTGAAGCTTTGGTTAAATCCGGGCATAAGGTGTTGGTTGTATCCAGCGGGGGAAACTGTGTTTCCCGATTTGAAGCGGTGGGTATTAGGCATGTCCAATTTAATATACGCACAAAATCTGAAGTCCATCCAAAACTATTTTTTAGCTTGGGGCCCCTTAAAGACCTGATTGACAAAGAACAGATCAATATTATTCATGCCCAGACAAGGGTCACCCAGGTCATGGGTTATTTTTTAAGCCGCTTAACAGGTGTACGGATGGTCACCACCTGTCATGGATTCTTTAGGCCACGCTGGTTTAGAAAGTTTTTTCCTTGCTGGGGGGAAGCTGTTATTGCCATTAGCAAACCTGTTGCCTTTCATTTAAGCGAGGATTTTGGGGTGCTTAAAAATAAAATACATTTGATACCCAACGGGATTGATTTAAACCGTTTTGCAATGACCAATGATCAAATGCGCCAAGAATCCCGTCAAAAATGGGGTATTAGCACAACGCCTCTCATAGGAGTAATCGCACGATTATCAGATGTTAAAGGGATCAAGGTGTTAATCGAGGCAATGCCATTAATACTTAAGCAATTGCCATCGGCCAATTTAATCATCGCAGGCCAAGGCCCTGAAGAAAGTAATTTAAAGAAATTGACTCAGGACCTGTCATTAACATCACAGGTCCATTTTAAAAATACCATCAATCAAACCCCGGAACTTTTGGCAGCTTTTGATGTGTTTGTCATGCCTTCTTTGATGGAAGGTTTAGGGTTGTCTGTGATGGAAGCCCAGGCTTGCGGTATCCCAGTGGTGGCGAGCTCGGTTGGAGGCCTTGTAGATTTAATAGTAGATGGGAAAACTGGTTTCTTGGTTGAAAGCAATGATGCTCAAGCTTTAGCTGGCAGGATCATAGATGTTTTAAAAGACCCGCAGCATTCAAAATTAATGGCAAAAGAAGCACGGGCCAATATAGAAGAAAAATTCTCAGTTGGACAAATGCTCCAAGAAACTCTTAAGGTCTATGATGAACAATATTCTCGTCGTTAATATTAATTGGCTGGGGGACGCGGTTTTTTCAATACCTGTTTTTAAGGCGCTTAAAAAAACTTATCCGCAGGCCCGAATAACTTGTTTATGCGTGCCCAGGGTCAAAGAAGTATTACAATATTGCCCTTACGTGGATAAAATTATTATTTATGATGAACGAGGGAAACACCGTTTTTTGTGGCAAAAATTGAAATTGATTATGTATTTAAGAAAAGAAAAATTCGATGCAGCTTTTTTGCTGCATCGTTCCATGACGCGCTCCTTGATGGTTTTTTTAGCTGGCATACCTTTACGCATTGGTTACGGGAAATTTAAAAGCTTGTTAACAAACCCGATTGAAATGAAATCAGAAGATATCCATCGTTGTGATTATTATTTAAAAGTCCTGGAAGGTTACGGTATTAAAGTCCAAGACCGAGTCTGCGAGCTACGCCTGAAACAAGAAGATATGCAGGCCATGGATAGCAAATTAAATAAAGCAGGTATTGCACTTGCTGAAAATTATGTGGTGTTAAATGCCGGCGGTAATTGGGAACTTAAACGTTGGAGCATAGACTCATTTGCACTTTTAGCTAAACGTCTTAATGAAGAAACTGGCTTAAAAATTGTTTTTCCCGGGGCAAGCAAAGACAAGGAATATTGCCAGAGCATTGCCCAAACAGCCGGAATAAATGCGGTTATCCTTGCAGGTGAAACGAGCCTTGGGGAATCATTGGCCCTATACAAACGGGCCGAAGTTGTGATTTCTGGGGATTCCGGGCCTTTGCATATGGCCCATAGTGTAGGCGCGGATGTGATCGGAATTTTTGGGCCTACCCGTCCTGAAATCACAGGCCCTCGAGGACGCGGAAAACTCCAAATACTTTTTAAGGATGTAGGATGTAACAAGGCCCCTTGTTACCATCTGGCTTGTGCTAACAATATTTGCATGCAATCAGTGACGGTGAGTGATGTGCTCCAGGCTTTCAAAAGAATCCGCTCCTAAGCGGATATTAGTCGTCAGCATGACGAACATCGGGGATGTGGTTTTAAGTCTTCCGGTGATTGATATTTTATGCCAGGATTTTCCTGAAGCCAAAATTGATGTAGTGTCAGGCCCTAAAGCGGTTTCGTTATTCGTGGATAATCCGAATTTATGTGTTAAGGTGTTTAATAAACAGGCACCTTTAAGAGAAAAATTCTCCTGGTTTTTAGATCTATTCAAGTCCCACTATGATTGTGTGGTGGATCTCAGACGGACCATGTTGCCTATTCTCTTGATGCCTAAATATGCCACCCCTGTCATTAAATATCCTTCTAAAACACACAAAAAAGATATCCATTTAAACCGATTACGTCAAGTTTATCAATTTATCACAAGACCTCAGAAGCAATATGGGGTGATATCAACAAAAGAGGATGAGCAGTTTTTTGAAGAAAAAATAGCATCAGTGCTTGAAGGGCGTGGTTTTGTTGTGATTGCTCCTGGGACTGCCAGCTTAGATAAGCGTTGGCATGCAAAGGGCATGGCTGCGGTGGCGGACTATTTGTCAGCTACTAAGAAAATAGTTTTTGTGGGAGATGCTAATGATTTAGGAATCATTAATGAAATCCAAAGCGCTATGAAATCTCCTTCGTTGTCCTTAGCAGGAAAAATCAATTTACGCCAATTGGCCTATGTTTTAAAGAAATGCTCCTGGGCCTTGGTCCATGACAGTGGTGTAATGCACCTGGCTTGCTATTTCAATGTTCCTGTACTAGTTTTATGGGGGCCAACTTCTTTAGAAAAATATGCGCCCTGGGGCCAGAAATCTGTGATTGTCAGGCGTAATGAAAAATGTCCCCGATGCCTTGACCCGAAGGCTAAAATGCCGCACAATTGTATGTCTTTGATTGAAGTAGCAGATGTGATTGAAGCTTCAACAAGAATGGGAATATGAAAACAATCCAAGAATTCAAAAATATTTTGATTGTCCGCACTGACCGAATAGGGGATGTGGTATTAACAACTCCAGCTATTAAAGCCATACGCCGTTGTTGGCCCACAGCCCGTATTTCTGTTCTTATATCTGAGGCGAATCTTGATTTGCTCAAGGGTAATCCTTACGTGGACGAAATCCTGGTTGATGAGCGCAAGGGACGCCATAAGGACATGTTTGGGTTTTTACTCCTTGCGCGCGAGATACGTTTAAAGCATTTTGATTTGGCCATTATTTTTCATACTAAACGTCGGTATAATTTGGCTTGTTATACGGCAGGAATACCGTATCGATTAGGATTTAAAAATGAAAAATTCGGGTTTTTGCTAACGCATCCTTTAAAAGATATTAGGCCTTTAGGGGCAAAACACGAATCTCAGTATTGCATGGATGTCCTTAAGGCCATTGGCATTGAGAATGATGATTTAGATATCCTTGTGCCTATACAAAAAGAAGCAGAAGAGTGGTCTAGCCGCTGGATGCAGGAAAATAATTTAAGAACTAATGATTTTATCGTTGTCCATCCTGGTGCTTCTGACATGGCTAAGTGTTGGCCTATGGCTAATTTTGCGCTTTTAATAGACCGATTAGTTGAGCGATATAATTTGAAGATTGTTTTAATCGGTTCTGATCAAACCCCTTCTATTGCTGATGCTATTTTGCAGCAATCTTCCAGGCAATCTCAGATAATTAATTTAACAGGAAAAACATCAATAGGCCAAATGGTGAGCCTGTTGAGGTGTTCTCGGCTTTTGATTTCCAATGATTCTGGGCCAGTCCATGTGGCTGCAGGTGTAGGGACCAGCGTGATATCCTTGTTTTTACGTGACCAACCTGGGATCAATGCAGAACGTTGGAGGCCTTTGGGCCCTAAGGGATTTATATTAAGCAATGTCCCTACCCCTTTTAATGTGGATAATGTATTGGAATTAACCGAACATATTTTTCAAAAGGACAGCCAATATGAGATTTTTTAAAGGTTTCCAATGATTTCTATAATCATACCAACCTATAACGAATCAAAGAACATTACTGATCTGGTTGTAAGGATAAATAGATGTTTATCCAGGAATTATGAATTAATCATCGTTGATGACGGTTCTCCCGATGGTACAGGCCTTTTGGCCGAAGAGCTTGCCCAAAATTATCCTATCAAGGTCATCCATCGTAGGCAAAAGTTAGGCTTAGCTTCAGCTGTTATAGAAGGGTTTAAAGCGGGCTGTGGTGAGTTGTTGTGCGTTATGGATTCTGATTTAAGCCATCCTCCTGAAATTATCCCGTTGCTTTTAGAAAAATTTGAGGACCCCAATACGGATTTAGTCGTAGCCTCAAGGTTTGCTAAAGGGGGAGGGATAAAAAATTGGCCTAAAAAGAGATTATTATCGACTTATTTAGCAATAGCGACAGTACGGCCTTTGACTAAGGTCAAAGACCCTATGTCTGGTTTCTTTATTCTCAAAAGAAATGTCATCCATGAAGTAAAATTGATACCTAGGGGATTTAAAATATTGTTAGAAATTTTGGTTAAAGGGAAATATAAAGGTGTGGAGGAGTCCCCTTTTGTTTTTATAGACAGGGTCCATGGGGTCAGCAAGTTGAATTTAAAAGTATATCAGGACTTTATAGCCCAACTTTGTGATTTATATTTTTATCGTTTGAGAATGATATTCAGAATTCAGCAATGACAAAATATTTTTTTATATTACTCGCATGCATAATGGCTTTTTTGGTTATTTCTTTTGTCTCGTTGAAGTATACTTCTGGGGATTTTGATGTTTATTATAGTACTGGTCAGAATTTCTTAAATAAAGCCCCGGTATATATTGCGCATGATGGTATTGATGAATTTAAATATGCTCCGCTTTTTGCTTTACTTTTTTCCCCGTTAACATTCCTAGACAAGATATCAGCCCTGTACCTTTGGACAGTATTGAATATTGTCTTTTTTTACGCCATTTTTTTTCTACTGTATAAGTTAAAACAAATTTCGTTCAACCAGCCTAAGGATTTGATGATCGCTATTTGTCTGCTGGCCTTAACTGGACGCTTTATCTTTAACAATTTTAGGTTGGGCCAAGTGAATATGTTTCTTTGTTTTTTGATGGTATTGATGATTTATTTAGAGATCAATAAAAAGTATTTTTGGACTGCTGTTGTCTTGAGTTTTAGTTTGACCATTAAATTCTTCCCGCTCTTATTTGTACTCTATTTCTTGCTCAGAAAACGTTTTAAAATATTAGTTTACTGCTTACCTGTGTTGGTTTTATTTCTACTTTTACCATCGCTTTATACTGGATGGGGCCTTAACCTAAAATATCTTCATGATTGGCAAGTTTTGTTAGGGTCAACCCCTGCCACTTTAATGTATTCAGTCAAAAATAATTCTTTTCTTTCATATTATTCCTGGTTGTTTATTGCCCGTCATGAACCGTACCACATGTTTGGGTATGACCTTATTAAAAAAGGGCTGACTTGGAGCGTTTATTTTGCTTGGATGATTAGCTGCATTGTTTTTTTTATTTTATTTTATTATGATACGTTCTTAAAAAGAGACAAAGACTTGAATGTTACCTATTTGGACTATGCTTCGCTTTTTGTTTGCGGGCTTTTATTTAATCCTTTGGCGTATTTAAATGCCCTTACTTTTATGATAATCCCTTATTTTTTTATTCTCCGTTATTTATTTTATTCACAGGTAAGCCGTAAGTACGTGTACTTAACAGTGGGGCTGATTTGTTTAAGTTTTATTTTAAATATGTTGGACAATAAGGTCTTTTTTAGAAACCCATATTTTTATTTTGATATATTAGAATTAAAACCTTTAATGTGGTCAATTATCTTGGTTTATTTAAGTTTATGGGTGGCAAAGTTTTCGTTAAAGCTAAAATAGGCTATTAATGAAATAGGCCGTTTAACCTTTACAGGTATAGTCAATTTTGCTATATTACATCCCACTTTTGTAGATTTTGAAATAGCGCTGGCTTAGCTCAGTTGGTAGAGCAGCTGATTTGTAATCAGCAGGTCGGGGGTTCGAAGCCTCTAGCCAGCTTTTTAATATTGCTTGAGGCTGAGAAAGGAGTCCTGCTTATAAAATCCGACCTAAGGAGGATTTTATAGGGCGGGTGGCCGACCCGGAGTAAGGAGCATCACTAGAGTGATGCGACGAACGAAGGGCGCCGAAGCCTCTAGCCAGCTTATTAGGGCAGGTATCCAAGTGGCTAAAGGGCACAGACTGTAAATCTGTTGCGTCCGCGCTTCGAAGGTTCGAATCCTTCCCTGCCCACCATTTTTGCGGGAGTAGTTCAGTGGTAGAACTCTAGCCTTCCAAGCTAGTAACGACGGTTCGATTCCGTTCTCCCGCTCCAAAGATCCCCGACTGAAGCATTCGGGGATGACAAGCATCTGTGTGTATCGGGGATGACGAATTACTGTGAGTGTCGGGTATGACGACCAATATAATGTTGCATTTGGGGATGTTAGAATAGGAGATTTATGAAGGTAACCTTGCTGGTACCAACTTTGAATGAATCTGTAGGGATGCGTGCGATTATGCCTAAGGTCAAACGTGAGTGGGTGGATCAGATATTGATCGTTGATGGGAAGTCCAAGGATGGTACAGCTGATATTGCCCGTGAAATGGGCTATGATGTCGTCATCCAGCAAACGCCGGGTATCCGCGGTGCTTATATGGACGCTCTTCCTTTTATAAAAGGGGACATCATCCTTACCTTTAGCCCAGATGGCAATTCTATCCCAGAACTTATCCCTGTTTGCATTGCAAAAGTCAAAGAAGGTTATGATATGGTCATTGTGTCGCGTTATGCACAGGGCGCTAAAAGTTATGACGATGATGCGGTGACCAGTTTTGGTAACTGGTTGTTTACAGGGAGCATTAATTTCTTGCATGGTTCTAAATACACCGATGCCATGGTCATTTATCGCGCTTACCCTAAAAAATTGATCTATGATTTAGATTTAGATAAAGATTCCAGCTTTAGTTTTGAAGAAAAGTTATTCCGGACAAAAATCAGTTGGGAGCCCTTATTATCGATCCGCGCTGCCAAGCGCAGGTTACAGGTTGTTGATATACCTGGTGATGAGCCTGCCCGTGAAGGTGGGGAGCGTAAATTGCAGGTCCTAAAATGGGGTGCGGCCTATATGTTTGAGATATGGCGGGAGATATTCATTTGGCGATAAATAAGGTTGTTTTGAAAAAAATCAGCATCATTGGCGATGGGGCTTGGGGAACGACCCTGGCTGTCCATTTGGCCCGCAAGAAATACCCTGTAACCCTTTGGGGTGCGTTTCCAGAATACCTTGGCCAAATTGCAAAATCATACGAAAATAAAAAATTCTTACCCGGTATTAAAATCCCTTCCCAAGTAAAATTTACGTCTGATATTAATGAAGCTATAGGCTTTGGTGATTTAATTGTTTTATCTTCACCTTCAGAGTATTTGATAGACACCTTAACTAAAATTCAAAAAACTTCATATAAGGGGAAAGTTTTTGTCAGTGTGGTCAAAGGTATACATCCTAGCTCGTTTAAACGTATGTCAGAAATAATCCATGGCCATTTGCCTGGCGTGCCATTGGTTGTTTTGTCAGGGCCGACCATTGCCATAGAAGTTGCCAAGGGCATTCCCACCACGGCAGTGGCTGCTTGCAGTAATAAAAGTTTGGCCGAATCTGTCCAAAAAATCTTTAATTCAAACACCTTTCGTATTTATACGAATACGGACGTGATAGGTGTCGAAGTAGCAGGCAGTGTCAAGAATGTCATTGCCTTAGCCTGTGGGATTTGTGATGGCTTAAAACTGGGTACCAACACCAAAGCTGCGATATTGACCCGCGGCCTTGCTGAAATCACCCGTCTAGGTACAGCTCTAGGTGGCCGGCGGGAAACTTTTTACGGCTTAGCAGGCCTGGGGGACTTGGCAACCACCTGTTTTAGCCCTAATAGCCGTAACCGGACGGTGGGGGAAGCTTTAGGACGTGGGAAAAAAATAAAGGGTATATTACGCTCAATGAATGCAGTTGCTGAAGGGGTCATCACTGCTCAAGCTGTGTACCATTTAGCCAAGAAGAAAAAAATCCCAATGCCTATTGTCACCGAAGTATATAAAATTATCTTTGAAGACAAGCCTGCAGGGTTAGCCATGAAGGACCTCATGGGGCGTTCTTTAAAATCGGAGTAGCTGATTGGCCTTTTTTGAATTGACAAAGAAAAAATTATCTATTAGACTCTGACATAATCATTACATGAGGTCTAATAGTACAAACAGGAGGCATTGGATGGAGAAATTATCGTTTTATGATGTGAAGACCAAAGGAAAATTTGATTCTGAAGATTATCAAGTCAGAGAAAAAAGCGGACGCTTTTTTGCCGTTGCGAAATCCCCTAAAGGTACGCATGAATGCTGGCGCGTGTTAAGCAAAGATCAGGCTGCAAAACTTAAAAAGAAGTAAGTGCCAAGGGAAGCCGAATCTCAAATATAAACATTTGAGATAACGGCACATTTCTTGAATCATGTTTGTTAATATCAAGGAAGAACTTTATTCGTAAGAAAGTTTTAAAGTCTCAAGCATTAGCCCAAAAGGTAGCAGGATTTGCTGATGACACTAAAGCGCAAGACATTGTCATTTTAGACATGCGTGAATTAGTCAATTTTTGCGACTTTTTTGTCATTGCCACCGGGACGTCTGATCGTCAGGCACGTGCCATTGCCCAAGGTATTGAAGAGGGGCTTATTAAAACCGGCCTTGATATCAATTTCAGCCGGAGCTTAAAAGCCTTAGGCTCACTTCAATATTCGCAGGAAAATGGCGCTTGGGTCTTGTTGGACATGGGAGATGTGGTTGCACATATTTTTGAACCTCAGGCTCGTGAATTTTACGCCCTTGAACATCTCTGGCAGGATGCTGTTAAAATTGAATACAAACAACACCGTAAGAAAAAGTAGTTTATTTAATTGTTAAAGTTTAAACCCCTTGAGAAGAAATTCTTAAGGGGTTTATTTTTTAAGAAAGTTTTTATGTTTTCCGATACTCGATTGCAGCTACAGAAAATTATCAGGGAATCCTTGAACCAGTTTGAAGGAATCTCTTTGGTGCCCATTATTATTGATATTCCCTCGGATAGCCAATATGGGGAATTTTCTTGTAATATAGCATTACAATTAAGCCGGCAGCTTAAAAAAAGCCCTTTGGTCATTGCCAATGAGATCAAACCTCATTTAGAAGGGCTTTTGAAAAACAGTCTGCTTAAAACCCAGATTAATAAGATTGAGATTAAGGCGCCGGGCTTTATTAATTTTTATTTGTCTCCTGAAGGTTTTTATGATGTTTTATACGATGTCTTCCAACAAAAAGACACGTATGGCCTATCTGAATTTGGTTCGGGCAAGAAATTTTGCCTTGAATTTGTGAGTGCCAATCCCACCGGCCCTTTAACAGTGGCCCATGGACGGCAGGCTGCGGTGGGGGATAGTCTTGTTAATATTCTTAAGGCCACGGGTTACGATGCTAAAAGGGAATATTATATTAATGACGTAGGTAACCAGATAAATATTCTGGGCCGTTCGATTAAGGTAAGGGCCCAGCAGATTTTAGGACAGGATGTGCCATTTCTGGAAGACGGGTACCAAGGCCAATACATCCGTGTCATGGCCCAAGAATTCATGAATCAGCATCATATTAAAACTATTGCTGATTTAGAAAAACAATCTGATGAAGCTTTCAGGCAATTTGGTGTTGAATATTTGATGGATTTGATTAAGAAAGATTTAAATGATTTTGGTGTTCATTTTGATGTCTGGTCCAAACAATCAGAAATTGCTAATGGTACAGCTATTGATGAGCTTATGGAAGTTTTTAAAAAGATGGGTTATGTTTATGAAAGCGAAGGCGCTTGGTGGTTTAAATCAACTTTGTGGGGCGATGATAAGGACAGGGTAGTCAGGAAAAGTGACGGGGATTATACTTATTTGACACCGGACATTGTTTATCACAAGGATAAATTTGCTCGTGGTTTTGAGCGCATCGTCAATATTTTAGGACCTGACCATCATGGTTATATCCCTAGAATTAAAGCAGCGGCCGCTGCTTTAGGCCATTCTAAAGATGACTTGGACATCCTGATCGTTCAATTAGCGACTATTTATAGGGATGGCAAAGAGGTTTCCATGTCTACGCGCCGGGGTGAGTTTATAACTTTGCGCGAGGTCATGGACGAAGTAGGCAGGGATGCAGCGCGATTTTTCTTTTTGATGCGCCAGGCCAGTGCCCATTTAGAGTTTGATTTGGAATTGGCCAAGAAACAAAGCTCTGAAAACCCGGTGTATTATATCCAATATGCCCATGCGCGCATTTATAGTATTATCCGTAAAGCGCACGATGAGTTTCAATATCTTCCTAAAACTGACCATTTGAAATTTTTGCAGCAACCCCAAGAGTTGGATTTAATGCGCAAAATCGGCCTATATCCTGATATACTCATTGCTTGTGCCAAGTCTTTAGAACCATTTGGCTTGGTTAGGTATTTACAGGAAGTGGCTGGGGCGTTCCATAAATTTTATGATTCATGCAGGGTATTGGATGAGAATAAAGAACTTTCGCAAGAGCGTTTAGCTTTAATCGAAGCTGCCAGGATCGTCATAGGTAACGGGTTAAGGCTTTTAGGGGTATCTGCCCCCCAAAAGATGTGAAATTTTTTAAATTCTATGAAATCGAAAGTGATGGACCTTTTGACTAAACGATGGATTATCCAACCCTCTAACGCATTATTGCAAAAAACAATCTGTGACGCTTTAAATATCCATCCTATTATTGCCCAGCTTTTAATAAATCGCCAAATCACCTCTCCAAGCCAGGCCAGCTCGTTTTTATCAGCTGAAATGAGTTTTTTATTCAATCCTTTTTTACTGACTGATATGGACAGGGCTGTGGCCCGCATTGAGCAGGCCCAAAAAAAATCTGAAAAAATCCTTATTTATGGTGATTACGACGTGGATGGGGTGACTTCCAGCGCATTATTACGCCGGCTTTTCAATCGTCTGGGAATTCAAACGGTCAATTATATCCCTCACCGCATGGAAGAAGGGTATGGCCTCAATCAAGAAATTGCCCCATTTGCCAAATCACAAGGGATACATTTGTTGATTACCGTTGATTGCGGTATTAATGCTTTTGGGCCCATTGAAGCTATTAATGCTGCTGGGATCGATGTGATCGTTATTGATCATCATGAGCCTGATGGCCATAAGCTTCCTGCGGCTTTTGCGGTGATCGATCCTAAACGCACGGATTGTCTTTATCCTTTTAAGCATTTGTCCGCGGTTGGACTGGTGGCTAAATTGATGCAGGCGATCTTGGGGCATATCCCTTTAGAAGATTTAGATTTAGTGGCTTTGGGCACGGTGGCCGATGTGGTGCCTTTGCGCGGTGAGAACCGTATCTTTGTTAAAAATGGCCTGCCATTTATTGAGAAAACCAATAAGCCAGGTTTACAGGCTTTATTGGAAGTGGCTAAAATCGCGGGTAAAAAAATGAAACCCTATTATATTGGTTTTATTTTAGGGCCCCGTTTAAATGCGGCTGGGCGTATGGATTCAGCCACGATATCATTAGATCTTCTTTTATCAGAAGTTCCTTCCGAAGCATATGCTTTGGCCAATAGCCTGGAGGCGCATAATCTTACCCGCCAAAAAATGCAAAGCGAAGTTGTTGAAGAGGCCATGAGCATGATCGAAGCTGATGAAATCCTTAAGGCCCAAGCCATTATTGTTGTCGCAAAGCCGGGTTGGCACAAGGGGGTTTTGGGCATTGTCGCCAGCCGTATCGTTGATAAATATAATCGTCCGACCGTGGTTATTTCAATTGAAGATGGAGTGGGGACAGGTTCTGCGCGCTCCGTTGATGGCTTTCATTTGCATGAGGCTTTGACGAGTTGTGCGGCGGTCCTGGAAAATTATGGAGGCCATAAGCGCGCTGCGGGTTTACGATTGAAACATGATAATATTGATAATTTCAGGCAAGCCATCAATGATTATGCACAGGCTGCCTTGGGCCAAGAGAAATTTATCCCAAGCCTTCAGATTGACGGTGAAATCCCATTGAGTGTCCTTGACTTAAGTTTAATTGAGACAATCGGCTCCATGGAGCCTTACGGGGAAGGTAACCCAACGCCTGTATTTTGTTCGCGGAACCTTATTGTGAAAAGCCCTCCAATGCTAATGGGGAAGGATACCATAAAATTTTGGGTCAGCGATGGTGATAAGGCTTTTAGCGCAGTAGGTTTTGGGATGGGGTCTTTTAAAGATATGGTAAAATTAGGGGCCCAAGTGGATATAGCGTACACGCTGGGCATTGATGATTGGAATAAGGCCCCGGTTGTTCAACTTATGCTTAAAGATATTAAAGAAGTTAAGCCGCTCGAGTAACTTTATTTGCTTGAATACAACTTGTACAGACTAAGGCGCGAAGTACCGTGCCTTTTACATTAATTTTAATACGCTGTAGATTAGGAAGTACCATGCGGAAAGATTTACCGACAACTTTAGAACCAGCGCCGCCTTTTTTCTTTTCCATACCGCGACGTTTATATTTTCTACCAGATGTACCGCTTTTTTCACAAACTATACAAGCTCTCATGATGTTACCTCTTGGGTTTAAGCAAACAATTGGTCAAAATTTGAATCTTAAATATAACCGATATCATCTATTTGTCAAGTTTTTTTAAAAGAACTCCCCTAACCCCTCTTTGTATTAAAGAGGGGGAATATTCATGTGGTCTCTCTTTGTGCTAAAGAGGGGAGAAACCAGGGGATCCAATAAGAATATGGAGATATATATGGATTTAACACATCTACCAGCTTATCAAAAACGGGTGTTTGTTCCAGAAGGTGCTGACTTAACCGATGTTACTACAGTGGTGGGATTATATGAAAAGCTGGAAAAAAAGCTGATTGGCTCAGCCCAAGAGCTGGAACATTGGTTAATTGAACGTTCCGAATTGGATGCGGCTTTGTCCCAAACTGGGTCGATTTTACAAATTCGCATGACTTGTCAAACCGACGATCTTGCTATAGCGGGCTCCTACACCAAATTTATTGAAACCATACCGCCTGCCATTGAACCCATTAATGACCGTCTTAATCGTAAATATTTAAAAGCCCGTGAACTTTATGCGTTAGATACCAAGCGCTATGAAGTCTATGACCGTTCGGTTAAAACAGGCATTGAGCTTTTTTGTGAAAAGAATGTTCCTTTGCAGACTAAGGTGGCTTTATTGAGTCAAGAGTACCAAACAGTATGCGGAGCCATGACTGTTCATTTTGAGGAAAAAGAGCAAACCTTACCGCAAATGGGCAAATACCTTTTAGAGACAGACAGAAGCTTACGTGAACGTGCCTGGAAGGCATCAGCTGATCGCCGTATCAAGGATAAAGACAAGCTAGAAACAATTTTTGAGGCCATGTTTGAGCTGCGCAACACCATGGCCCATAATGCTGGTTTTCAAAGTTTTACTGAATATCAGTTTAAATCATATCAACGTTTTGATTATAGCCCTTCGGATTGCAAGAAATACCATGAAACTGTTGAGAAATTGATTGTTCCTTTAAATGGAAAGATCTTAAATAAACGTAAAGAGCAAATGAAATTAAAAACCTTGAGGCCATGGGACACGGCAGTTGATGCTCTGGGGCAGAAGCCATTAGCTCCTTTTAAAGACGCAAAGGATTTGATCAAAGCCACAGCGTCTATTTTTAACAAATTGGACCCTCAGCTGGGTGGGCAATTTCAGGAGATGGATAATCTGGGATTATTAGATTTATCCAGCCGTAAGGGCAAGGCGCCTGGCGGGTATCAAAGCACCTTAAGTGAAGCGCGTAAGCCATTTATTTTTATGAATGCCGTTGGGATTGATGATGATGTGAGGACTTTATTACATGAGTCAGGGCATGCCTTTCATGCTTTAGCTTGCGCTGATGAGCCCATTGTCGATTATAGGCACGCGCCTATGGAATTTTGTGAAGTAGCTTCCATGGCTATGGAACTTTTAGGTGGAGAGCATTTAAATGAATTTTATAACGCTGAAGATTTGCAGAGGTCCAATCGTGAACATTTAGAAGGGATCATTCAAACCTTGGCATGGGTGGCGAATATTGATGCCTTCCAACATTGGCTGTATGAACATCCAACGCATAGCCGTGAAGAACGCTGTCAAGCGTGGGTTGCATTTTATGAGCAATTTGGCGGCCAGTTTATCGATTGGAGTGAGTTGACGGAAATAAAAAATTATTTATGGCATAGGCAATTGCATATATTTGAAGTACCATTCTATTATATCGAATACGGCATCGCCCAGCTGGGGGCTTTGCAAGTTTGGTTGAATAATCGCCGTAACCCTAAAAAAGCTTTGGCAGATTATAAGCATGGCCTTTCTTTGGGAGGCTCCAGGCCTGTTAAGGAGCTTTATCTTGCCGCAGGGATTTCTTTTGATTTCTCCGAGAGCATTATTCAACCTTTGATCGAAGAAGTGACGCGTGAGTGGGAACGGTTGTCATGATGCGCAAGCTCTCCCATGAAGAAATTGTCAGTAGACAGGTAAAAAAGGCAGATTCCCCAAAGGTTCCTTTGTGCGTGGTCCTTAATAATATCCGCAGTTTGCATAATGTAGGCACTATTTTTAGGACAGCAGATGGGGCAGGGGTTGAAAAAATTTGGTTGTGCGGTATTACTGGTTATCCGCCCCAAGGAGGCATTGCTAAAACAGCCCTTGGTGCGGAAAATCATGTGCTTTGGGAATACCGAGAAGATGTCTTGGGCCTAATCAAGGAATTAAAAGATCAAGGATATCAGATAGTCCTTTTAGAGCAAATGCATGGCAGCGTGGCCCATGATGCATTTAAACCGAAGTCTCCGGTATGTTTAGTGGTTGGCAATGAAGTCATCGGCATTGCAGAGGCTTTGCAAGACTTGTCTGACGCAGCTATTGAAATTGAAATGGATGGGGTCAAGAATTCTTTGAATGTGGCTGTGGCTTTTGGGATAGCCCTTTATCAGCTGCGCGGCTGGCTAAAGCATAAGGTTTAAGAATGAAATCGTTTATAAATAGAATTTTTGCTAAAAAATCGCGATGGGAGTTCTTTTTTTTGGTTATCCCATTTGTGTTATGGGTTTATTGTTTTCGCCATTTTTTGAACGGGCACTTACAATTGGAAGCAGACGCAATTTCTTATGCCCAACACATTGGATTTTATACCGATAATATATGTAAAGGTGTTTTTCCTCTTTGGGACCCAACTTGGTACAACGGTGCCCCCAATCATTTCTTTTTAAGACGGATCGGTGAGGTCAATCCGCTCCTTTTTTTGATCGTATTTTTAAAATGGTTTGGTGTTTCATCAGCTACGGCCTATCTGTTTTATTTGGCGTTTTATTATTTTTTAGCTGGATGGGGCTTTTATTTGATAACACGTTTTTTACTGGAAGATCATTTTTTTGCGTTTATCGGCTATATTCTTTTTCTTTTTTCCTCTTGGGGGTCCGAGATATTTTTTAATTACATCATTATTATTTTTGTCCCAATAATATGGTTTTTTTATTTCCTTTTATGTTTTGCCCGTAAACCCCGAAAGGGCTTTTTTCTAGGGGCATGTTTGTGTGTGGGGCTTGTGGTGACCACCTATATCCCGTTTTTTTTCCTGACGATATTAACCTTATTTACGATTTTATTTATTCTATTTTATGGACGTGTTTTTTTAAGTTTTTTAAAAGAGACTTTAAGGTTTTTCTTAAAGAACAAAATTTTTACCTCTTTTTGTATCTTTTTTCTTTTGGTGTCATGTGTTCCTGGCTTGCTTTTCTATAAGGAATCTAAAAGCGGTCAATTTGTTCTACCCAGCCGCCATCTAGGGTCTGAGGCTTCTTCAGCAGTAACAGTGGGTTTAAGTAATTTGGCTAGTGGCGATATTATCAGCCATGGGGACATCGACCGGATTTTTATGGA
>Ga0206850_10118_pt2 | contig 26605 bp, 25 predicted proteins | sample Alteio_BWOrgCont_16_FD_152885 | JGI IMG/M metagenome (GOLD analysis project Ga0206850, IMG submission 152885) | Enriched cells from forest soil in Barre Woods Harvard Forest LTER site, Petersham, Massachusetts, United States -... | ecosystem: Environmental > Terrestrial > Soil > Temperate forest >...
GAGAAGTAGCCCGTTGTACATAGGTCACTACAGTTTTATCAAAAGGAACCTTTGTGGCTTCACAATAATTCCATACATGAAATGCCAACCGATCCAAACTATCTTTTTTTAGAAATGAAAAATAACCCCCTAACATTCTCTCCGTATAGTAGGGCTCATTTTTAAAAGCTTCCATGCTACGATCAGAAGTTATCACTTTTTCAAAGCAAAGCACCTTATCTCGAGTCTTCTCAACGAAATCTGCCCACTGGATGATTTCTGCATTTGGAAATAAAGCTTTAAGGAGGTGATAACTAATATCATTGGTTCCTTTCCAATTTTCGAGAGGACTTGTTCCATTGCTTGGCAGCACAACTAAATTAACATTGGTGCGGTTATCCTCACCTCCAAAGCTCCAGATCCCCAGTAAGTGTTCTAAAAAATGGAAAAAATGAGTTGAATGAGTTGGTGTTGCAGATCGCTCAAAAACAAAAATAGTTGTTCCTGGAATCATGGATGGTTTTTTTAACATTCTAGGAAAGCTAAAATATTCTTTCCATAAATATCCCCGCTTATCTAAAATATTAATTGAATTAGCAACCCTAACATCCCCTCCTATAGTAAAAAAAGTTAAAGATGGATTGTTGAAATACAAGTTTTGAAAATTAGAAAAAAACCCAGGAAAAACTTGTTGATTTGTATTTTCTAATCCGAAAAGGCTTCTTTGAGAATGAACTTTATATTCGAAACCGTCTAAATCCTTAAATAAAACAAATAAAAACATTAAAATCAACACCGGTAAATAGCTTTTGAATTTGCACAGCTTCCAACTCATGTTTAACCTTAAATTCAGAATCATTGCACGTACAGCTTGATATATTTATCTAAAACCAAATAAAAATAAAGCATAACATCTTCATGTTTTAAGTTATTAATAGCAAAATCATTAGCATTTTTTACGATTTGTTGTATTTCCAAATCATGATTCATAGCCCACCCAATTTTTTCGATTAAATCATGGAAATCATTGGCCACAGGAATGTAATGTACATAGGGCTTGAGCTCATTGTAGTACCACTGGATATTTGGAGACTCATGTTTGAATATCACCGCATTTGAAAAAAGCTCCCAAATAGCACGAGAATAAGCGCAGGTATTGCCATCCACAAGAATTTGGTATTTATATTGGATATGATTAAGGGGTGAAAAATAATCTCCCATATACCCTTGTTGCATTAGTAACTCAGCAGTTCCTTTGTCTTCCAGTTGTACAAGGCCGGTAAATCTCGCATCCAGAAATTTGGGATATTTTAAGGAAAGAGCGACAAGTTGTACCCTGGGAAAAGTAAAATAATTATGCAAATTTAACGCTCCGCCAGTACTATTCCCCCTCCAAAAGGCTTGAGCACGTTTTCTTTTCCAGGGAAATCTTCTATTGGCCTGCTTAACTTCATCGAGCAACTTTGAATATCCTTCAAGCGCCTCAAAATCAGGAATCATAATACTGTGAAAATCTGTAACACTTTTTGCAAAAGTTAGAACAGGCCCATTAAAATCTCGTATATCTCCAACGTATCCACAAGCATCATGCAAAGAAATAATAAATTCACAGTCTGGAAGATTAATAACTTCACTGAGAGACACAAGAGCCCTTGTAACGATTTGCTGTCTTAAGTGATTCTCTAAACCTTCATTATATTTAACCAAAATTTTCCCGTTTTTAATTTCATATCTTACAAGTAAATAGCTATTATTGGGTGTATTATTTTGCATTATTACTTCCAAGTCAAATCTTGAAATTCCTGTTTCCTTAAACGGCTCAAAATCTTTTTCTACTTGCCTTATCATCCACAAAGGAATTTCATTTTTTAAAATCTTGTCTTTTAAAAAAGTTTGCCATTCATTAGCAGGCAGGGAACTAACTAAAGGCAAAACAAACAAAAAAATCTTAAAAAAAATCTTCATGCTTTACTCCGCGCTGCAACCAGCAATTTTTTTATATTTTTCATACAATTTTTTCTCCGTAATTATTAAGCAATCCTCAGTAATTTTGTTTTCACTGCCAAGCTTGATTCTACTTGGTTTTATCAAAGTTTTGTATAACCCCCAAAGTTCCTTTAATTCGTATTGGCGTACCCAGTTGCGGGCTGCATTCCCATTTTTTAAGTACTTCTCGTAGTTATGATAAACATCCAAGAGGGCAACAACCGCTTCTTCTTCAGTGCAATCAAAAGATTTCCCATAGTATGAATTCCAAAAGTATAAAGCAGGCTTTTCAATTTTTGAATTTACAGCCCTTACCAAATTCGTTTCGCAAATTGTTGTTTGACCTGTGTTATTAGTAGCAATCACCGGAATACCCAGGGCCATTGCTTCACGAGGTTGAATAGAAAAACCTTCTGCTTTTGACAAGCTAACATAACAATCCGTTGCCGAGAAAACGTCAAAATAAGCCTTTTTATCAAGACGTAATTGTGTAAAATGTATATTATCATAGTTTAAAATACTCAATTCTTTCGTTGTCGCCTTGAGGGTTTCTGCATCTCCATACCTAGCATTAATCTTAAGAACTACTTTTGGATCATTACCAAAAGCTTTTGCAAAAGCATTGATAAGCATCAGGTGGTTTTTTCTATCAATACAAGTACTCAGGTTACTAAAAACAAAAGGGTCATTTTTCTTCTCTTTTAGGGGAGATTCCAGGAATTGATTAAAATCCAGACCAAGTGGAAGTTCGAAAATGGGAATTTTTACACCTGAATTTTTATAGACGTCGATTAAAAATTTATCTGGTACAACTATAGCGTCAAAATAAGAATTAAAAATTAGCGCCCATTCAGGAGGTATTCTAGTCGATTCAAACATAGAATAAGCTATTCTAATTTGGTCGTCTCTAACAGGTGTTTTTAATTTTTCGTATTTGTTTACTCCGGGTAACCAAACACAATCCTCAAAAATGATGACGCGTCCCAGCTTTTTGTGTTTCTTCTTAATAATTTTAACCACATCAGAAGAAAGGTCTTTCAACATCATTTGATTTTCTGTAGGGACAAAGCTAATACTTACATCGTCCTTTAAAGTTTTAATAAGCTCAATCGGTTGCCTTCCTAGGCCATCAGCAGCGTTTATGTATCCCATAATAGTCAAGTAGGGCTGTTGGTTTTTTTGCTGGTAGTGATAATGAATAGAAAAAGACATAGCTGTGACTAGAACAAAAGCCCCAAGCATTACCAAAATTTTTCTTTTTTTCATTTAAGATTCCAATTTTGCATGAAGCCATTCTTTGTAACAGAAAAGAGTCTTTGACGCAAAGGAGAAATTCGATTAGAGTCTTCTCCATGAGAAGTAAAAAAGTTGTTTTCGTTGGAATCACCCTTTTTTGCACAGCGCTCTTCATGGTCTCATTTCAATTGTATCAATGCTATTTGTACAGGCCGTATCTAACGGTGATTGGATATGTAAATTTATCAGAAGGGTTAGGGAGACAATCGGTAGAGCTAATCAATGCGTTTAAAGATGACTTGAGCATCCGCTTTATTACCACACGAAAAAATAAGTTCAATGATGTTTCAAAACAGATCGAAGACCTTGTGAATAAAAAATGTGCTAAATTGGGAAAAGTCATTGTATTTGAAGATCTTATATGGCAACCAGGAATTGATAATTACACCAAATTGGTAGAAAAATTACCCAGAGGGATAAAAAAGCCGAAAGATCAGATTTGCATCGCCTATTCCATGTTTGAATCCACCGAAATTCCCAAAATGTGGTCTGACCTTTTAAATAACTATTTTGATGCAGTTGCGGTACCTGATAAGTTCTTAATCGATGTATATATAAATTCAGGAGTAAAAATCCCTATTTTTGAACTGCCCCTAGGACTCGAATTGGACAGTTTTTTGTCTGAGCCTTTAAAAACACAGCCGAACAACCCTTTTGTCTTTGCTAACTTCGGCGCTTATAGTGACCGTAAAAATCACATCATGCTTGTTAAAGCTTTTGCAAAAGCTTTTAGAGATAATCCCCAAGTGTTATTGAAAATTAACAGTCGCTATGGCGAAAAAGAGATTAGAAACGCCTTGACAAAAGAAATTACTGAGCTCAAGCTCCATAACGTTGAATTCACACAATTTTCTCGGAATAAAAAGGAGTATCTAGAACAATTTAAGGCAATTGATTGCTATGTAAGTTTATCTAAAGGAGAGGGATTTTCGATCCAGCCAAGGGAAGCTATGGCTCTTGGCATTCCAGTTATTGCTACAAATAATACCGCTCAATCAACTCTTTGTGCAAGCGGCCTTATAAAAGCAGTCGTCTCAAACAAGTTGGAGCCTGCCCTCTATCCAGCTGGCGATTACTATGGGTATTCCTATAATTGCTCAGAAGAAGAGGTTGTAAATTCACTTCATGAAGCTTATGAAAATTATGATCTGCTGCTCCAAAATGGTCATGCTGCCAGAAAGTGGGCAGCAAAGTATCAATATAAAAACCTTAAATCTCTTTATAGAACTTTAATCAAACCAAAAAAAGTTATCTTGGGAAACGAAAATAAAATCACTTCAGATTATCTAGTAACTAATTCCCAGGATTTGTACAATAAATACATTTCTCTAGAAACTCAATAAAAACGAGGCTTTATGAACTATCTTACCGTAATGCTAATTGTATTTTTTACCTATCTTTCAGCAAATGAAGAGCAAAAATCCAATCGATCTGTTTTTTCACATATTTATGAAACCGGAGAATGGGCAAATGATAATAACTGGGTAAAAAGTGCTACCTATGAATTCACCTCAGGCTCCGGCTCATCCCCCGAAAATGCAAGGGCATATATTGAATATTTAAAAGATTTTCTAAAGAAAAAAAACATTAAATCTGTGGTCGATCTTGGTTGTGGAGACTGGCAAATTTCTCGAGTGATCAGCTGGGAGGGAATCCAGTATACAGGTATTGATGTTGTTGATTCTGTCATTGAACAGAATAAAAAGAAATATACTACCAAAAACATATCTTTTGTGAGGGCCGATGGAATTGAGTATTCGCTTCCCCAGGCGGATTTATTAATCTGTAAAGAAGTTTTCCAGCACTTACCAATTAAAGACATTTTAGCAATTTTACCCCAGCTTAAAAAGTTTAAGTATTGCTTGATTTTAAATGATGTAGATCCAAAAACACTTACTACAGTAAATACAGATATTCCAAGAGGACATCATAGGCTTCTTGATCTCACACAGTCTCCATTTTCCTTGCAAGGACGAAAAGTATTGACGTATGCATCAGGCCTTGAAACAAAGCAACTTCTCTTAGTCGAAAACGAGTAATTTATGATTTACAAAAAACACCTATCCAATTTTTGTAATTCCCTTAGGGCTTAATTTGAAGAATTTTTTAAATGCTCCCCCCAAAGAATCGAGACAATCCCCTATGGTTTTTGCAAATCTAGGTTCCTGCCTGGATCGAAAAATCAAACCGTTTTAATAAAAGCCTTTGCAAAAGTTTTGGGAAATAATCCAAATGCCGTTTTAAAAATTAGGGATCGTCAAATAATAAATTAAAGCATTTGGTGGTCTTAGGGTGGCTCAGATTTGAAGAATCGCGACGAGGGAGATATTAATTCAATACCTTCGAGGAGCGATCCTTCAAAGATGGGCTGCCACAATGGCCGCAAAATACTTTAAGTTATTGTTTGACGATCCCTTAACGCTTCCTTATTTTTATTCTAATTAATCATTAACTCAGAGTACTTCTTTATAACAAGATAAAAATAGAGCATGATATCTTCATATTTAAGATTTTCATTTGCCAAGTTATTTGCCCGTTTTATTATTTGTTGAACTTCATATTCATGATTGATTGCCCATTGAACTTTCTCAGGTAAATCACTGGAATCACTGTTTACAGGTATATAATGAATAAACGGCTTGAAAATACCATAATACCATTGAATATCAGGGGAATTTTGTTTAAGTATTACACAATTGGAATGAAGTTGCCAATAAGCTCTAGAATAAGCACATGTATTACCATCAACCAAGATTTGATATTTATATCTTATTTGGTTAAATACAGACATATGGTTTGCAAGACAGCGCTTTTGAAGAAATAATTCTCTTAGATTATCATCGGGCCACAATTGAGTGAATTTTGCATCAAGATATTTTGGAAATTGTAATGATATATTAATTAACTGTCCCCTAGGAAAAATAGAGTAATTGTGGGTAGTCATAGCGTCCCCATTTATTTGTCCGGCGGTCTGCCCTCTCCAAATCGCTCGGCGTATTTTCCGCCTCCAGGGAAATGCAATTCTTGCGCGATCAACTTCTTGCAAAAGATCCGCATAACCCCCCAAAGCTTCAGAATCTGGAATTAAAATACGACGGGAATCTGTTCCCGGATTTTTTGCAAAAACCAATATTGGACCTTCTAGCGCACCTGTAGAGATGAGTTTATCATGCAAACAAACAATAATATCGACATCTGGCAGAAAAACACACTCGCTAAGTTTCATTAAGGCATTTGTCACGCTTTCATATCTTTCTTTCGGACTAATTTCTAACCTTTTTGAATATGCAACAGAAAACTCCCCATTTTTGATTTTATATCTCGCAAATAAACAAGGATTGTTTCCAAGTTTATCGCCTTCAGCAATAATTTCATCCAGAGAAGAACTTTTAATACCACCCTTCTGAAATATCTCTAAATCTGCTTCTATTTGCTTTTCCATCCATAAAGGAAAATTATTTTTTTGAATTCTATCTCGTAATTTTGATTCCCAATTTTCAGGGAAAACAGCAAACATAGAAAACAAAAATATTAAAAATAAAATTTTTAAATTCATGTAGTATACCTTTATTTTCTTAGGAGATTAGGGTTTTAAAGTCGCGCCCTTCTAGAATAACTTGCCAAAAGAGAAGCTAATATTACAGGATCTTTAACTCCCACAAAATGAATAATAAAATCACCCCTTTGATAGTATTCCTCCTTGCCTGCCCATCGATGAGAAAAATAAAAAGAGTTAAATAAACGATTCGAGACCAGCTTCGCAGCAGCCCTATATTCTTCATTCTCTTCTAACAATTTTACTATAGAACCTTGCTCCCACCATCCATACGTATCTATAAACTCCGTCATCTCATAAATGTCTTTTAAAAAATCAAAAGACTCTGGACTATTTTTTAAAAAAAACTGCCCAGTATTAACATAAGTGGATTCTCGTCCAACAATAAAATTGTAATCCTCATCAATAAACTCTTCTAATTTTGTTGCGAAGTCCATAAATAAAGAATCTGCGTCAGTCCAGAAAACCCATTGATATTTTCCAATAGACAAAACTTTTTCACATAATTTTATCTTGCTCCAAGCTGGATGCCTAGAAGAATCCAAGCTTTCTTCAAGACATATAAAATCATACCCATGCTTTTCACAATATTTTCGTTTATTTTCAATAGCTACTCCCACCACAGGTTTATAAGCATCACCGATTGCAGCTGTTAAAACTGCAATATCTGCTGCAATCACAAAAAAAGAATTACAGACCAGAATAAAAGAAAGAAAACCCGCTTTAAACACAAAAACTCCTTATTTTGAAATAAGATTAAACACCCTTAAATAAAATATTTAGCGCTTCAATTGCAAACCGTTTTTTGATCATCAAATGGCTTATTATTGATAATATTCTTCTTTAACAACCGGAATAATTTGCACGAGTGACACGAGGGCAAAGTGTCGAATTCACTCGAGCAAATGTTCTTTTTTACTCAAGGACTAGTCTCCGCCGCGCGGGGTTCCATCGACGCAAAAAATTCTGCTGAATCATAAGGGTATCCTCGCTATTTTTATAGATAAGAGCGTATCCATTTTTCTCTAGATAATCACAGCAATGTTTATATTTTTCTCCAACTACAAAAACACCATCTGCGTGTTTATGTTCAAAAAGAATTACTTTGGGTTTAATTTTATCAAAATTGATAGATTGCAAAATAACTACATCATGCCCTTCTGTATCTATATGCAATAAATCAACCTCATTGAACCTATATTTGTTAATAATATCCTGAAAAGTCAAACATTTTTTTGTGAATTTTTTTACCTCAATTCCTGGTAGATGAACGCCAGCGTGTGCACTATTAACTGATCCCAATTGACTAACCCACGACGGAAGACCTGGAGATTGAACATCTTCCTCATCAAAATAATAAAAATCTACTATTTCATTACTATCCGAGATAATTTCATTTTCAAAAAAGACGCCGGAAACATTTTTATAGTTCATTTTCAATCGCTCAAAAAGATAGGGTATAGGTTCAATTAAAACCCCCTTCCATTGATACTTGTTTACTAAGGAAAAAATAGGATCATTTATAGTGTTCCCTTCGTGTGAACCTATCTGAATAAATGTAATCGACTGGTTTTTAAATATTTTTTCCAGCTCTGTAGAAGGAGACGAGAAAAGATCTGACGCCAAAAACAAAAACAGAACAAACAAATTAAACAAAGGCACGCTCCTCTCCTGGTTTTTGATTAATTCTTTATAAATATTAACCACACTCGACTATACTTGCAACGTTATTCCTACAAATTTTTCATATCTACATAAAAATATTGCTTGTTTAGCCATTTTTTGGCAGATTTAATTCATAATCAAAATTGGCATCCTTACCCCAAGGAAAAAATCATGGCCCGCTCTTCTTTTATTTTTAAAAATGCTTGCTTTATACTGACAGTGCTAGGAGCAAATGCATTTCCGAAGACCAATTTTGTCATAACAAATCGATTGACATTGAACGAATCCGGGGCCGATAATGTTAGAATAATGTCGTTTTACATTGACTACAAAAAAGCAAGCAGCGAATTGTGTTGGATTGGTGCCAAATATGACACAGATAAATCATCACAAAGATACAACGCTTCAAACCAAAGATACTCTCATCCATATACGCTGTTTTATAATTCAATATTTAGGGACAAAAAAGATGCAAATCTTGTTATAGCCGAATTAGGAATACTTGAGGGAGCGTCTTTATTAATGTGGAGAGATTTCTTCAAGAATGCGAGTATCTATGGATTTGAATATTTCCCCGATTTAATCAATTCATTTAAGCAGAAATTCGACAACACTCGAATTACACTTGCTGAAGTGAATGTACATTCACAACCAAGTATCGTAAATGCATTTCAGTCCTCAGGCATGCAATATGATCTTATAATTGACGATACCACCCATCAATTCGAAGATCAATTGCGTTTCATCGAAACCACGCATCAATATGTCAAGCCCGGGGGAATGATTATCGTCGAAGATATATATTATAAAATCCATAAGGAGCAAGATTATATCGACAGGCTAAAACCCATTCTGAATATATTTCAAGACTATTACTTTATCACAATGGATCATTTAAATAAAAATTCTGTAGGGCATGATAATGACAAATTACTTGTGTTAGTGAAAGCGGGAGCTGAGCCGATCTTTAAAAACAAAAAGAAAATGACGATTATCACACCCTGTATATGCCCCTCAAATCTGCTTAAAGTAAAAGACTCAATAGATTTTAATTACGTAGATGAGTGGATCATTGTATACGATGGCAACACACTATCTGAAAATCCACATCTTTTTGCTAATGAGGATAATGCCAAAATTAAAGAATACATTCACCTAAGCGAAGGAAAACATGGAAATCCTCAAAGAAACTATGCTCTCGATCATATTAAAAACGAAAACACTTATTTGTATTTTTTAAATGACAATAATGCAATACACAAAGATCTGTATAAACTCCTAGATATCATCGATGACGGCTATATGTACACGTTCAATCACGAAGACAAGCTCAATCATATCGACATTGCGACGTTTTTAATTGATTTTAAGCTGTGTAAGACTCTCCGCTGGAATTTAAATAGTTATGTAGCAGATAGAATTTACATGTCTGAATGCCAATTGCAAAACACTGATAAGTGGATTTGCGTGAATAACACCCTGTCTTTTTACAATAAAAACAGGAGTCGTTAGGTTTTAGACTCGTCTTCTCCTTTTGAACATCTTTTATCTATTGTAGACAATCTCTACAAAAATGCGGAGATAAAACCAGATAAATTTAAATTAAACCGCATAAGATTTGTATGACTCTAAGTTTTCTAAACAAACGGAATTTTTTATGAAATCAAAAATATTTGTCGCCGTGTTAGTCTTTCTATCTCTAGGCCAAGCCTACTCCACAGAACTAAATGATGTTTTGCCCGATCCTTATCCTGAAGTATATCAAAACGTTACTGTGCTTCCTTTTGACCCCCATGGTTGGTATGGGCACCATGCGGTATTTCGAAAATTAATTAGAAAAAGCAGAGCAAAGGTTGCAATAGAAGTTGGTTCTTGGCTCGGAGCCTCAACCAGAGATATTGCCAAATTACTCCCTGGTAACGGAGTTGTATATGCAGTAGACACGTGGAAAGGATCTGTTGAACATCAACCAGGAGAACCTTATACTCATCCAGCAATACATTATTTATTTCAGCAGTTTTTATCTAACGTGATTCACGAAGGGCTTCAGGGGAAAATTATTCCAGTGAGAGCCGCGAGCATTGAAGCTGCTGAAAGATTAGCTCAACTTAACATCAAGGCTGATTTTATCTATATGGATGCAGCTCACGATTATAATTCAGTATATCAAGATTTAAGGGCGTGGTACCCGTTTCTTAGAGAAGGTGGTATCTTTTGTGGAGATGATTATACATGGCCAGGTGTGGCCCAGGCCGTGCAACAATTCGCTCAAGAAAATAATCTGCATATCACTGCAGATTATTTATGGAGATTAGTAAGAAAAAACTAACAGGTAAAAGCTTGCAAAATTTTTGCTTCAGCGAAGTTTTGCAAGCGCTTCAGAGTTTTTTCATCTAATTAATCATTAACTCAGTGTGGTTTACTCTAAGATGAAATTTATCTGCTTTACTATTATTTTTTCTGTATGTGCCCATGCCGGGTGGATGGAGGAGCAAATTGCCAAAGATTTTGCTTCTTTTGATAAGACTAAAATGGTGCATGTACATGGGCACATGCACGTAGGGTATCAGATCAGAGATAGGCAAATTTTCGTTAGAAATGCATTGAAGCATGAGAGATGCCAGGCCGTCACGAATGCTTTGATAGAGTTAAGCAGGGATTACACACTTCCAGATTGTGAGTTTGTTGTTTGTTTGGAGGATACTTGCGAGAGCGCTGCTTTTGTTTTTGCTAAAGAGCGCGGAGGGAAGGGAGTTTTAATTCCTGATTTTGAGGCGCTTGGGGGATATGAGGGGGTGCGCAAAGAAGTGGAAAGCGGCAATCGGAGGTTTCCATGGGGGAGGAAGGTGAATTGTGCCGTTTGGCGCGGAGGAAGCTCGGGGGCTTTGCGGCTTAAGCTTGTGGAGGTTTCGTTGAAAGAGCCGCGTGTGGTTGATGCGAGACTGAATCGGATTGTGCAAGTTGATTGGGATACAAAGAGGGAATTCATTAAGAAGGGGTATTTTGGGAGCTGTATGCTGTTACAAGATCATTTGAAGTATAAGTATCAGGTGTTGGCAGATGGCAACACGTGCGCTTATTCTAAGGCCTTTTGGGGATGGTTTTGCAACTCGGTTGTGTTTAAGCAGGAGTCGAAAAATATTCAGTGGTATTATGGGGAGCTTATGCCGTATGTCCATTATATTCCGGTTGAGGAAGATTTTAGTGATTTGGTGGATAAGATTAGATGGGCAGATGAGCACGAGGAGGAAGTGAGGGGGATTGTTGAAAATGCTAATTCTTTCGCTCAAAAAAACCTTTCTCATAAAGAAGTCCTCCGTTATTTTTATTTAGTGTTGAAACAATATTCTAGTCTTTAGTAATATTTCACGTTTAAACGAGGGGAAATATGACAGACCTAGCAGACAATAACTTGGTGCGATTTAAAAATATTTCTAAGAAGAAGGAGGCGATTTACGCCAACTTTAAGGTTAAAGGAGTTAAAGGAGGGGTAAACTTTTCCGCCTCTATTTCTGTCGACATTTCTGCGGCTGAAGTGCATGCGGGCGATGTGCTGGAAAAAATCATCGAAGAATGCGCGCGGATTGGGGTAAAAGAGTTTGCCAAAGCAGAGTTTCAGTTCGAAGGGTTATCATCTATTTAGTTTTTTATCTGGGCGTAGCGCAGCTTGGCTAGCGCGTTTGCATGGGGTGCAAGAGGTCGGTGGTTCGAATCCACTCGCCCAGATATTTCTTTTGTGGAAAATGTTGTTCACTGAGTGTTCAGGGGTTGAAGAGGGATCGGGGATTGGGGGTTTTGAGGAGAGTTGTGAGAGTTTGGTTGACATGTTGTGAACAGGTGGTTTTAATAGAGAAAAGGGGTGGCTTGTGAACACTTCCACACTCTTCTAAGAAGAATCTTATTCTTATATATATTATATTCTCTTAAGAAAACGAGGTGTTGAAATGGAAGAGTTTTTTGATTTGACCTCTTTTGAACATAAGGCTTTGTTTGAAGGTGGACGGGTTTGGGATGCTTTGAAAAATTTGATGAAGTATTTGGAGTCTCAGAGGTTGGGAATTATTTTGGGAGAAGTTTCTCCGCAGGCTTATTTGATTAAGCCGGAACTTATTTCTATTGGGAAAGGAAGCAGGGTTGAGGCGGGGGCCTACATTGAAGGTCCGTGTGTTGTTGGAGAAAACTGTGAAATACGACATGGGGCTTATGTGCGTGGCGGAGTGGTTACGGGCAATCATTGTGTGATTGGGCACGCAACTGAGGTAAAACATTCGATCTTTTTAAACGGGGCGAAGGCGGGGCATTTTAATTATGTTGGTGACTCGATATTGGGTAATGGGGTGAATTTGGGGGCTGGGTCTAAGCTTGCGAATTTGCGGTTAGATGAAAAAGAGATAATTATATATTTAAATAATGAGCGAATTGGGACGGGTTTGACGAAATTAGGGGCAATTATAGGCGATGGGGCTAGTTTAGGTTGCAATTGTGTAACAAATCCTGGGACAATAATTGGAAAAATGGCATTCTGTTTACCCTGCACAAGTATAAAAGGATACATGAAATGACAAGCCTACACACACAATCTAAGTCTTCTCAATTTTTTTATCACCGAGATAAAATCGAACAGGAAATTGCCAAAAGTATCAGCGGTTTTGGGGAAAAGACCAAGCTGCGCGACGCGTGTGAATATGCTCTGACTAATGGGGGTAAGAGGTTTCGGCCGTTGATTGTTGTGATGGTGGCGGAGGCCTTGGAGCATGGACTTAATGTTTATCCAGCGGCTCTTTCTGTCGAGTTTTTTCATACAGCCTCTTTGATCGCTGACGATCTTCCTTGCATGGATAATGATGATGAAAGAAGGGATAAGCCTTCTGTTCATAAGGTTTACGGGGAATCGATTGCGCTGCTTTCAAGCTATGCACTCATCACGGCTGCTTTTGAAAAAATTTATACTAATTCTAAGGTGATGAAGGAAGCAAACACCCACTTTTCGGTCTTGAGTGATCATGCTTGTGTTTTGGCTCTGGAAGGTGCGACACGGTGTGCGGGCATCTTAGGGGCTACCGGCGGTCAGTTTTTAGATTTGTTTCCCCCTGCTCACAGTCTTGAGACTCTCAAGCAGATCATTTACAAAAAGACCGTGACCCTTTTCGAGGTTTCCTTTATTTTTGGTTGGGTTTTTGGTGGAGGAGACATTAGTAAAGTTGAACAAGTGAAAAAAGTTGCTTATCATTTGGGGATGGCATTTCAGATTGCCGACGATCTTGGCGATGTTGCGCAAGACGAGAATCGTCAAAACGAAATGAATATGGCCCGTTTTATTGGCAAAGAAAAGGCCTTGTTTGTGTTCGATGATGAGATGCGTCAGTTCAAAGAGACCTTAAAGGATTTGGGCCTGTACACGCAGTCCTTGCTCAAAATGAGCGACATGCTCGTTCAGTATGCTGTGGTTAATGCAAGAAGTTAGAGCGAGCAAAAGATTTTTGCTCGCTCTGTTGGGTTTATTCGGTGAGTTCTGCGGCGATGGCTGCAGTGTCTGTTTTGGTGGGTGAGACGGCGTTTTCGGCGTGTTTTGCGATGATTTGTTTTTCGATTTCATCGGCGAGCTTGGGGTTCTTTTTGAGCTCTTCGCGGGCAGCTTCGCGGCCTTGGCCGAGGCGGTTGGTGTTGAAGCTGAGCCAGGTCCCTTTTTTGTCTACGATGCCCAGGTCAACGCCCATGTCTAGGAGAGAGCCGAGACGGGAGATCCCCTCGTTGAAGAGGATGTCGAATTCGGCGGTTTGGAAGGGGGGCGCCATTTTGTTTTTTACAACTTTTACTTTCACTCGGTTGCCGATGTCTGCTGCACCCTCTGCCCCTTTAATGCCTCCGATACGGCGGATGTCCATCCGTATTGAGGAGTAGAACTTGAGGGCTCTGCCGCCGGTTGTTGTTTCTGGGTTGCCGAACATGACGCCGATTTTTTCCCGGATCTGGTTGATGAAGACTGCGCAGGTGTTGCTTTTGGAAAGGGTTGCGGTGAGTTTGCGGAGGGCCTGTGACATCATGCGCGCTTGGAGGCCCATGTGTGAGTCGCCGATCTCCCCCTCGAGTTCGTTTTTGGGAACAAGGGCGGCAACAGAGTCAATGACAATGACGTCGACGGCATTGGATCTTGCGAGCATCTCTGCGATGTTGAGCGCGTCTTCGCCGCAATCGGGTTGGGAGATCATGAGGTCGTCGAGGTTGACGCCTATTTTTGCCGCATAGCCGGGGTCTAGTGCGTGTTCTGCGTCGATGTAGGCTGCGAGGCCTCCATTTTTTTGTGCGTTGGCAACGATGTGCGTAGCTAGGGTGGACTTACCTGATGATTCTGGGCCGTAGATCTCGATAATTCTCCCTCTGGGTACGCCGCCGATGCCCAGGGCGATATCGAGAGCCGGAGCTCCTGTTTTAATGACGCTGATTTCTCTTGTGGAAGAGTGTTTGCCAAGAGTCATGATTGTTCCTTCACCAAATTGCTTTTCAATATGTGAAACGGCAAGCTCTAGGGCTTTTTTCTTTGCGGTATCGTTTTGTGACATGAAATACTCCTTGTTTCCTTGAGCTCCAGTCTAATGGATTGCAAAAGAAATTGCAATTTCTTAATGTGAGTCTATGAAGGCAAAAAAAGTTTCTGAGACAGCTGTGCACGACCACACTTATAAAATTTTCCCCAACGATCTCAATTCGTATGGAACTGTGTTTGGAGGTCTTGTCATGGCAATATTAGACCGGACGGCCCTTGTAGTTGCAGAAAGGCACAGCGGCAGCACGTGCGTGACAGCATCAGTTGATTCGATGCACTTCCTTGCGCCTGCAGTGGGCGGCGACATCCTCCTTTTTAGAGCTTCGATCAACCGCAGTTGGCGCACCTCTATGGAAGTGGGGGTGAAAGTGGTTGCTGAACATTATAAAACAGGCGAGCATCGCCATATCTTATCCGCCTATTTTACTTTTGTGGCCGTTGATGAAAACCGCAAGCCTATAGAGGTCCCTCAAGTGATTCCCGAAACCCCCATCGAAAAGCGGCGCTTCGAAGAAGCCAACATCCGCCGCACAGCCCGCAAGCGCGAGGCGGAAGAGCGGCGCAAGCGGCGCGCAGAAGAGAAATAATTAGCCTCTTGCGTATTTTTGTTAAATAAATTAGAATTATGGGTATTGGGTCGGGGGTTCCCGATCGTCATGGGTCGGGGGTTCCTGGCCGGCATAGAGCCTCGACAACTGTCGGGGCTTTATGCTTTCTAGATGATACACTTTTTCTTTAATGATATCGAAAGCCTTATTAGGCTGGTCTTTTTTAATTAGATGTCTTGCTATAGGGTGGGCAACGAGGTCTGCAAGTTGAAGGCCATAATTGTTTGTTTTTTTATTTGCAAATTGTATGTCAAAGGGGAGGGTTCCTTCTATTAGATTGCCTAAATTAGCAATTTTTTTAAATTCCAAGTGGAGTTCTTTATCTTCTTTTAATCCTCTGTTTTCAAAAACAATATGAGTTAAATGCTTTGATTGATCTAGACTTTCTAGAAAGTGATAAGTCTGTTCCATGCAAGAAGCTAAAGCAAGAAAGTAAGGATTTTGATGTCTTTCAAGTTCGTTTTTATTAATAGCCGCTGGGATAATGGTAAAGGGGATGGATCTGATGATTTCATTGAGCCTATTTAGGAAAATTCTTCTTATTTCTTCGTCAACGAGAAAATTAAAATCATTGATCTGTTTTCGGATTTCAGAGCTATGCAGTATTGGAAGATCGTGTCCCCAAAAGTCGAATTTAAGTTTTGCGAGAGATTGTTTTGCAATAGAATAATAGTCTGTTTTTTTAAAAATGCAAAAAACCAAGACGAATATTGCAGTGTCGGGTGTTATTCGTGTTAACCCTGTGTCTCCACTTTCATCTGCGTAGATGATATATTCGCTGAAGCTTGCTCTGTGCATAGCTAAAAAATACTATGCTTGTGTGTGGAAATATTCAAGTTGTTTTTGGGGCAGAGAAAAATGTATAGTAGGGATTTTGGAGGGGGAGAGTGATGCGGGTTTTGGCGGGGGATATTGGGGGGACGAAGACTCATCTGGCGCTGTATGCGGTTGATGGGGCTTCCAAGTTGGAGAGGGAGGAGAAGTTTGTAAGTAAGGACTACCCTTCTTTGCTTGAAATTGTGAAGTTGTTTTTGGATGAGGAAAAGGAGAAGGTGGATGGGGCGTGTTTTGGGGTTGCGGGGCCTGTGAGGGAGGGGAAGTGTAAGGCAACGAATTTGGCGTGGATGATTGATGTAGAGGAATTGAGAAAGGAGCTGAAGACAGATGCGGCATGGTTGATCAATGATATTGAGGCAGATTGCTGGGGAATTAATGCGTTGAAGGAGGAAGATTTTTTTGTTATTAATAAGGGGGAGAAGCAGGAGGGCAATCGCGCGATTGTGGCTGCGGGAACTGGGCTTGGAGAAGGGGGAATGTATTGGGATGGGAAGAGCCACTGCCCTTTTGCTTGCGAAGGTGGTCATGTTGATTTTGCTCCGAGGGATGAGATGGAGATGGAGTTGTTGAGGTTTTTAAAGAGGCTGCATAAACATGTTTCTTATGAGAGGGTTGTTTGCGGTGGGGGGCTTTATCTGTTGTACAGGTTTTTAACGGACATGAGACTGGAAAACCCTTCGGAGGAGTTAACGGCGGAGTTTGCTTTGAAAAGTCCGGCGTCGGTGATTTCTGAAAAGGCGTTGAAAGGGCAAGATAAGGCGTGCGTTAGGGCGCTTGAATGGTTTATGTCAATATATGCAAGTGAATGTGGAAATGTGGCATTGAAGTTTCTTGCATTGGGAGGAGTTTATTTGGGCGGAGGGATTGCTCCAAAGAATTTAAAAGCGATAAATCCTGAAACTTTTATGAAATCGTTTAGCGCAAAGGGAAGATTTGCTGAGCTTCTTTCTAGTATCCCCGTAAAAGTGATCTTAAAAGATGATAGCGGCATCCATGGCGCTGTCCAGTACGTAGTTAGGTTAATAGCTCAGACAGGTCGATGATGCGCGCAAAGTAGCCGCTATCAACTCTTCGTGTGATTATTAGCGAGATAAAGATTTTAGGGCCTACCAAAGCGAGCGCATTTCGGGGTGCCATCTGCGGACGACGAAGTCGGACGGGGTGTCCCAGGAGTCGGCGGGGGTTTTTGTTTGGAGCACTTCATCGAGGCGCTCTTTCAAGGAGGTTTTGACGACGCCGAAGCCGGGTCTGCTTTCGATGGCGAGGGTGGAATCGAGGACGATGATCGTGTGCCCTTTCCAAACGATCAGATCGAGGGGTTTTAATTGGGAAATAATGTCTTTGCCTGCAATTTTTACGGGGAGTCCGTAGTTTATAAGCTGGGAGGTGTTGCGCGGTGTGGCTCCGTCGGTTATTTCGTAGAGAAGGCCTGAGCAGTCGACCCCTTTCATGGACCAGATTGTTTCAATATGGGGATCGACGGGCTTGGTGGGAGGATAAAATTCAAGCATTTCGGGGATCCCTTTGCTATAGTTACCGCCCCAAACATAGGGGAGGCCTAGGAGTGTTTCTAGACGGGTGATTAATTTTTCTGCTTTGGGAGTTCTGACGACTCTTTCGGGTGTGGTGTCTCGGGCATTTTCTAAAAAACGGGCGTCAATAAAAAGCTTGCCAGCAATATATTCAGATGACACAATGCTGTATATTCCCCTGCTTGAACGGCCCGTGATTTTGACTTTGGTTTCTGGGAGAAAAATGGTTTCAAGCGGCCTAAAAAGACCCTGGTCGTCAAGCGGAAGCGAGACTCCGTCTTCGCCGCCGAAGAGCTTTTGAAAATCGGGGGAATTTAATACGGGTGTCGGAGCGATGGTTTTTGCAAAATCGCCACACTCAAAGTGATACATAAAGAAAGGTTAAACTATATGCGTTTTTTTTCCTATCTGATTTCTTTAGTAATTATCCTCACAGCTTGCGATGAGCCTTGCCACCGTTGCAAATCTGACCATGTTGTGCGGATTAATCTTGGCGGAGAGCCTCAAAGTTTGGATCCACGGAAAGCCAAGGATTTGGGTTGTCATACACTAATGCGGATGGTTTTTGAAGGTCTTGCGCGCATTAATTTAGAAGAAAAAACAGAGCTTGCCCTTGCAAAATCTGTCGAAGTTTCTGATGATTTAAAAACATACACTTTTCATTTAAAACACACACAGTGGTCTAATGGAGATCCTGTCACAGCGTCTGACTTTGAATACGCTTGGAAAAAAGTCCTCTCCCCAAGTTTTCCCAGTGATAATGCCTTTCAACTTTATGTGATAAAAAACGGAAAAGAAGCCAAACAGGGAATGTGTTCATTAGATGCAGTAGGAGTGCGTGCGGTAAATCCCTTAACACTCCAAGTAGAACTTGAAAATCCTACTCCTTATTTTATGGATCTTTTGGCCTTTCCTATATTTTTCCCTGTAAATATGAGGGTCGATGTGGAGACTCCAGCCTGGTGTACGAAGTGTGAAACGTTTGTTAGCAATGGGCCCTTCTCTTTAAAGAAATGGGAACACCAAGACTTTATCGAGGTGAAGAAAAATCAAAAATATTGGGATGCAGAGCATGTGCAGCTCTCTCACATTTTGCTGACGATGGTAAAAGGGGAAACAGAGTTCATGATGTTTGAGAAAAATGAACTTGATTGGGCGGGCTCTCCTTTAACAATTCTTCCTCTTGACGCTCTTCCTAGGTTGCGCGAACAAAACACGTTAAAGGTCAAACCAGCGCTTGCGACCTATTTTTTAAGGGTGAATACAGAAAAATTCCCACTTAATTCTATAAATTTACGAAAAGCCTTAGCTGTTGCCATCGACAGGGAAAGTCTTTTGGGAAACATCACTTACGGAAGTCAAATTCCTGCTACAAGCCTCGTCCCTCCGGGCATTAGTCTGCAAAAGGAACCTTATTTTAATGATGGGGATTTGGTGCAAGCAAGAGAATTATTCGATGCAGCATTGGAAGAGCTTCAAATCACGAAAGAAAATTTCCCGAAAGTCACTTTATTTTATAAAAATAGTGAGAGAAGTCATTTAATTGCCCAGGCTATTGTCGATCAATGGCACAAGGTTTTTGGTGTTCGTATAGGCCTTGAAGCGAATGAGGGAAAGGTTTATTTCACTAGAGTGGCGAAACAGGATTATGATTTGGCTAGCTGCGATTGGTATGCCGATTTTAGCGATCCGGTGAATTTTCTAGAGATTTTTAAAACCAAAAAAACCGGGTCAAACAATACTGGGTGGGAAAGTGAAGAGTTTTCTTATCTCATTAATCAATCGCATAGCGCTTCTGGGGAAGTGCGCAGGGAGCTCCTCCAAGAATCTGAGAAATGTCTCCTCGATGCGATGCCAATTATTCCCTTATTTTATTACACTATGCTATATACCCAAAATGAGAGGATCCAAGATGTCGCGGTCTCTTCGATGGGAACGATCGATTTCAAATGGGCATCCTTCAAGGATATAAAATGAGGTTTTTATTTTTTCTTTTGAGTCCTTTACTTGCGTGTGCCGGGGTCCATTTAATTAATGACAGCCCTTACACTCTTCGAGTTGTGATCCAAGGGTATGATGGGACCTATCTCGGAGAGATGATCATACAGCCGCAGCATTTGTCAGACTGGTCTGATTCCTTTGGAACAATGGGACGCTATGGCCCTGGAACAAAGCAGGGAAATATGAGCCGCGTTCCTTACACTATACTTTGGTATTGTCTTGAGAGTGAAGAGGGGGATGAATATTCCATCTGCACAGGGGTTGCCACTGGATCTACCGTCACTGCTCAGGGCTGTAGCGGACGGCGTATGTGCAAGCCCAAAAAGAAACCCGGGACATCTAACAATCCTCAGGAGTCAGAAGGACTCTTGGATGAAAACAACGGTTTTCCTGTCCAGGAACAAGGTTCAATCCTGCCCGGCCAGTAGACCTATTTCTGTTAGCCAAAGGGAGGATTTTGGGTGCTTCCCTTTAACGGCTGCCCTGAGTTTTTCTCGGAGCAATTGACAAACAGGACCTGGCTTTCCATCTTGTGAGATGACCCTTCTATCTACCGACTCTGCAAAGGTGACTTGTGCTGCCGTTCCTGTAACGATAAGCTCATCACAAGTATAAATCATTGAGCGGTCAATCCTCTCTGCACGAACTTTGATCCCCTCTTCCTCAAGAAAATCGATCACGCAGCGCCTGGTGACCCCTTCGAGCATGGCCGAGCCGGTTTCAGGCATGATAACTTCCCCTCGCATAACAAGAAAAATATTTGCTGCGCTGGCCTCGACCACATTCCCTTGATCATCCATCATCAATCCATCATCGAACCCATTTTGGTTTGCGTCAGATCTCGCTAGTGCTGAATTGACGTAGCTGCCCCCTGCTTTGGCTTTCGTTGGGATAGCGGCATCTGAGATTTTTCTCCAACTTGAAATCATGAGACGCAGACCTCTAGAGGGGTCGTAATAATGTTCCAAAGGGATCATGTAAATCGCTAGCTGAAAATCAATTTCAAAACAGGGTGTGAGGTATTGATCTTCAGAATAGAAGAAGGGGCGGATGTAGAAATCGGTTTGAGGAGCATTCGCTTTAATAAGTTCAATCACAATTGTCTCAAATTCTTCCCAGGACATTTGAGTTTTTATTCCTAAAGTTTTGGTTGCATTGATCAGCCTGTCAAAGTGATCCTTCAATCTAAATACTTTTGCGTTGCCAGATTCATAATATCCGCGAATCCCTCCAAAGCAGCTTGTCCCATACTGGAAGCTATGGCTTGCGATGCTAATCGTAGCCTCTTGCGCCGGGACCATTTTCCCATGAAAGTAGGCAAATTTTAATAATTCATCTTTAGCCATAAATCACTCGTCCGTTACGCACCCCAGACTAGCTGAGGTGACATTTTTAATATATTTATAGAGGGTGCCTCGCTCGGCCCTGTAAGGGGGCATTTTCCACCGAGACTTTCGGGCTGCAAGTTCTTGCTCGGAAAGATCGGCATGGATGGTGTTTTTTGTCGCATCAATCGTAATGATATCTCCATCTTTCAGGAGGGCAATGGGTCCGCCTACTTGAGCTTCAGGAGAGATATGGCCAACGATAAATCCGTGAGAGCCTCCCGAGAAGCGCCCATCCGTAATGAGAGCAACATCTTTTCCGAGCCCAAGGCCCATTATGAGCGAAGTGGGTTTTAGCATTTCAGGCATTCCGGGTCCCCCCTTGGGGCCTTCGTAGCGGATGACAATTACATCCCCCTTCTTGATCTGTGATAAAGCCGTGGCCATAGCGCTTTCAGAATCAAAAATCCGGGCAGGTCCTTTGAAAGAAAGACCCTCTTTTCCTGTAATTTTTGCAACGGCCCCTTCTGGCGCCACATTTCCCCTGAGGATATGAAAATGACCTTTGGGTTTAATGGGGTTAGAAAATGAGTGGATCACTTGTTGCCCAGCGGCGAGTTCAGGAAGCGGAGCCAAGTTTTCAGCTAGTGTTTTTCCTGTTACAGTCAAACAATCTCCATGGAGAAGTCCCTCTTTAAGAAGGAGCTTTAATACTGCGGGTAGTCCCCCGATGAGATGGAGGTCTTTCATGGCGTATTTTCCGCTGGGCCTAAAGTCAGAGAGGAGAGGAACCTTATCATTAATGGCGGAGAAGTCGTTCAATGACAAATTTACACCTACAGCGCGGGAGATCGCAATCAGATGCAAGATCATGTTCGTTGAGCCGCCGAGTGCAGTCGTGGTAACAATCGCATTTTCAAAAGCCTTGCGCGTCATGATCTGTCTAGGTCTGATATCTTTTTCTAATAAATGTTTAATTGCGCTACCCGCCTTTAGGCATTCTTCTAATTTTGCAGGATCTGCTGCAGGTGTTGAGGCGCTGTAGGGAAGGGTGAGCCCCATCGCTTCCATGGCGGAGGCCATTGTATTGGCCGTGTACATTCCCCCGCAGGCGCCAGCCCCAGGACAAGCATTCTTGATGATCTCTTTCCTCTCTTCCTCAGAGATCGTGTGAGCGAGGTATTGCCCATAGCTTTGGAAAGCAGAAACAATGTCGATAGCCTCTTTTCCTATGCAACCTGTGTTGATCGTTCCTCCATAGATGATGAGAGCGGGTCTGTTTAGCCTTGCAATGGCAAGCATTGCCCCCGGCATATTCTTATCACATCCGGGAATCGCAATGCAGGCATCGTACCAATGGGCTCCCATCACCGTTTCAATCGAATCGGCAATTAAATCGCGGGATTGGAGAGAATATCTCATTCCGTCCGTGCCCATAGAAATACCATCGCTGACGCCGATCGTATTAAAACGCATTCCAACGAGGCCCGCTTCTTGAACTCCCTTTTTTACGAAATTCGCGAGCTCCATCAAATGCATATTGCATGTGTTGCCTTCATACCACATGCTTGCGATCCCCACCTCGGCTTTACTCATGTCTGCTTCGGTAAGACCCGTGCCATAGAGCATCGCCTGGGAGGCTCCCTGAGACTTATCTTCTGTGATGTGACAGCTATAACTATTCAGTTTATTTTTCATATTATTCTAACCTCACTTCGCAGGCCGATTTGCCTGGCGGGATCATCGGAAAAACATTGTCCTCTTTTTCTACGACAGCTTCCAAGAGATAGGCCTCTTTGGATGCGAGCATTTCTGCTATAGCCTCACTTAAATCTTGCCGCTCGGTCAGTTTGCGCGCGCGTATGCCGTAGGCTTCAGCGATTTTTATAAAATCGGGGTTGTGCATTTCGGTGAAGGAGTATCTCTCTTCAAAGAAAAGCTCTTGCCATTGCCTCACCATTCCGAGATATTGGTTGTTTAAAATCAAAATTTTTACAGGCAATTTTTCTTGAGAGATCACCCCCAATTCTTGAAGGGTCATTTGAAACCCCCCATCTCCAATCACAGCGATCACTTCGCGGTCAGGAGCGCCAAACTTTGCTCCAATCGCAGCAGGGAGGGCAAATCCCATCGTGCCGAGCCCCCCTGAGGTGATATGAGAATTAGTGGTCATAAAATTTAAATAGCGAGCAGCAACCATTTGGTGCTGGCCAACGTCGGTCACAATAATTGCCGCGCCTTTGTTTTTTTGAGAAAGGCAATGGATAACTTCTCCCATTTTCAATTTTCCTTTTGTCGGGTTGAGTTCGTGTTTAATGACTTTTTCATATTCAAGTTCATGGCAGTGTTTAAATTTCTCCATCCACGTAGGATGGCTATGGGAATGTACCAAGGGAAGTAATGCTTGCAGGGCGTCTTTTGCATCGGCAAGAATGGGGACTGCTGCTTTCACGTTCTTATCCAGCTCAGATTGATCGATATCGATATGGATGATTTTTGCTTGTTTGGCGTAGTTCCCGAGAGCTCCGGTTACCCGATCATCAAAACGCATGCCCACAGCTAAAATCACATCGGCCTCATTGGTCAATACATTGGGCCCATAATTTCCGTGCATCCCCAACATTCCAACATGGAGGGGATGATTCGTGGGTAAAGCAGATAAACCCAAAAGGGTGCTCGCTATGGGGATATGGGCTTTTTCCGCGAGCTCCTTGACTTCTTTTTCTGCTCCAGAGATTAAAACTCCATGCCCAACGAGGAGATAAGGCCTGGAAGATTGGTTCAATAGATCGGCAGCCATTTGAACAGCTAAAGGATCAAGCTTGAGGAGCTCGCTCCGCTTTTCTTCGTATTTGGGGTAAGAAAAGTCGAGCATCCCGAGCTGTGCATCTTTTGTGATGTCGATGACAACGGGTCCCGGCCTACCGCTTTTTGCTATATAAAATGCTTTTGCAAAACAAGAGGGGATCTGCTCAGCAGAAGTGATTTGAACACACCATTTTGCTACTGGCACCGTCATACTCATGATATCAGCTTCTTGAAAAGCATCTGTTCCCAAAAAGGGGCTGGCCACTTGCCCGGTGATGCAGACAAGCGGAACAGAATCCATCATGGCGTCGGTGATCCCAGTGATGAGATTTGTCGCTCCCGGTCCCGACGTGGCTATGCAAACGCCTAGTTTTCCACACGCTCTCGCATACCCTTCGGCCGCGTGAGCCGCACCCTGTTCGTGTCTTACAAGAACATGATGGACCTGATCCTTTACATGATACAATGCATCATAGAGGGGCATAATCGCCCCGCCAGGGTAGCCGAAGACGACCTCCACTTTTTCGCGGAGTAATATCTCCATAATTGCTTGGGAGCCGTTCATCTTCATGCGTTTTCAGGACGCAAGGATCGAACAAAACGACCTACTTGCCAAATTTCCGCCTCTGACATTTTTTCTAGCTCCTGATTTAAATGTTTCTTGTAATCCTCACGGCTATTTGCCTCGATCACAACCTTGGCCTCATGGCCGCTTGAAACGCTTTCATAGAGCTCCTCAAAAACAGGAGAAAGAGCTTTTTTAAAAACGGGAAGCCAGTCTAATGCTCCTCGCTGCGCCGTTGTGGAACAGTTCCGGTACATCCAATCCATCCCTTGTTCAGCAACTAAGGGCATAAGACTTTGTGTCAACTCTTCTACAGTTTCATTGAAGGCCTCACTGGGAGAATGTCCCCGTTTTCTTAAAACATCGTATTGAGCTTCCAGCATGCCTGCCAAAGCGCCCATAAGAGCTCCCCTCTCGCCAACTAAATCGCTGTGAACTTCCTTCTCAAAAGTCGTTTCAAAAAGGGTCGCTGCGCCTATTGCTACCCCATAAGCTTTCGCTTTTTCTTCCGCTTTGCCTGTAGCATTAGAGTGGATCGCATAGCTTGCGTTGATCCCCCTCCCCTTCAAAAAATGTTGACGTACGCTCCGTCCCGAACCTTTGGGGGCAACCAGAACGACATCGACATCCTTAGGAGGAACTATCCGCGTCTGTTCAGAGAATGCAACCGCAAATCCATGAGAAAAAAGGAGGGTTTTTTCTCCTGTTAGCATTTTCTCTAATGTAGGCCAAAACTGCATTTGCCCAGCATCTGAGAGAAGATACACGAGAAAAGATCCCTTTTGACACGCTTCCTCAAGAGGAAAGAGGGAAACTCCCGGCTCCCATCCGTCTTCAACTGCTTTATCCCAAGAAGGGGTATTTTCTCGCTGTCCGACAATAACATGGAATCCATTGTCGCGCAGGTTGAGCGCTTGGGCAGGCCCTTGGACCCCATATCCCAGTACGGCAATGCATTCGTTGCCTAACACTTCTTTGGCATTTGCCATTGAAAATTGATTAGGAGTTACAAAATTTTCCGGAACAAGTTCTTCTTTATTCATCTTAATTCTCCAGTTTTTTACTATTAAAATACTAACTCATACATTTGAGCATCTTCTTTTGGCTCTTCTTCCAGCAACTTTAAATCTAGATCAAGCAAGTCAATACACTTTCTCATTTGCTTAACAAGCCATTGAATCTGAGCAGCATCTTCCTGCAAAGTCAGGACTAAATAAGATTCCCCAGGTAAGCTGGCTTCCTTTATTTGCATATCCCGAATTTTCAAGCGTTTGCGGCTCATCAATGAAGTGAGCTTTTGCACCACGCGTAAAACATTTTCAGCTCTTGCTGTGATTACGAATGTCTTAAGCATAGCCCCTTTCTGTTTGTTCAAATTTTGCTTTCATCTATTAATCCTTTTTTTATGATCTTTTAAGGCAAAAAAAAAGCCGCCCCCCTTTCGAGGTGCGGTTCTTACTTAACCGATTTATTCTTTTTAGGAAAAATCAGTGCATAGCCCGACACCCCGGTTTAACGTGGATTATCACACCCACACTAATTCGGCTGACGACTTGATTTGCTACGCAACGATTAAGCATTTTAATACTGTCCTTTGAGTTCCGAGCTACTATTGGCTCAATTATTCATGCAATTGTACACGAGTCGCGAATTAGAGGCAAGTGCTTTCCTCATCTTGCTTGTGATGAGCATGTTGAGTATTTCCTCCTACGCACAATATCTTAACGAGCTTGGTATCTAAAGGCTGAATTTCATCTGCGCAGAGTGAAGAGCAGAGACGCAGAGGTCGCTGAGTGAGAGAGAAATCGCCTCTTTACGGAACGTACGCCGCAGAGAAAAAGAAAGTTTTAAGAAAGCAAGGGAGTCATCGTTTTAAGGTTCTTTAACTCTTTGCTTTCTTAAA
>Ga0206850_10076_pt1 | contig 26452 bp, 20 predicted proteins | sample Alteio_BWOrgCont_16_FD_152885 | JGI IMG/M metagenome (GOLD analysis project Ga0206850, IMG submission 152885) | Enriched cells from forest soil in Barre Woods Harvard Forest LTER site, Petersham, Massachusetts, United States -... | ecosystem: Environmental > Terrestrial > Soil > Temperate forest >...
AAGATCATTGCTCAACCCCAGGGTTCCGCACCACCACCCGGCTTGAGTGCCAAGTTGCGATTGGCTTCCTTGCTCAAGGTCATCGAGGTTGGAGCGGATGGGATTCTTCGCTGCGAAGCGCTTAACCGCGAGTTCACGGCCGGGCAGGGAGGCGCTGCCGCATTCCGCTGCATGAAACTCGGGACGATCGATAGTCCCTTGACAGTCCGGTTGGTGAGTCGAGATGGAAAGTCAGGAAAAACGGCTGGATTCGGATTCGTGAGTGTAAAAGCCACCGAGAAGGGCTTTAATGTTCCCGAGGATGCGCGCGACACCCTCGACTTTCGAGATGGACTGTACCGATCCGCCCGCTCGCTTTCTAATGTAGCGTGCATCACGGTGTCGCTTGGGCCGACCCAGAAAAAGCGGTTTCCGGTTCCGATCCTGAGTTCCGATCCGGTGAATTTGCCGGTTGAGATCGATCCCAAGGCTGAAGAGCAGGCGGTATTTGAGCGGTCCGCGAAGACGCTGATCGACCGCGTGGCGGATGCCAGAAATGCTCAGACGATTTGCTTTGAAGCAACGGCCAAGCTCATCGAGAAGCAAAAGAACACCGAGGCCCTGGCCCGGGCTAAGAGTGGACATCAGGCCGCCGATGTCGCCGATAAGAGCATCTCGGATGAACTCGAACTCTTGCGAGGGTCCGTCGATAAATCGCCAACGATTGGTCCCCGGATGTTGAAGGTCGTTGAGCAACACCTCACTGCCTTGCGGCAGTTTAATGTCCAGCTTACAACCCATATCAAGACACTGGAGACCGTGGTTACGCGGGAGAACGATCCCGGCAGTGCCGCGAGGGAGGTCCAGGCGCAGGCGTTGGTTGCCCGGATCGACATTCTTCTCAGTCGCGGCGATGTCGATGAGGCTATCAGCGCCTTCGGCCAACTGGCCACGTTGCTCCCAGACGATGCCACCGTGAAGGCCAGGCAGGACAAACTCAAGGCGGAATGGGCCACGAAAAATGAGGCTCATGCCAAGGCCCGGACTTACCTTCTGAAAATCTGGCCAACAGTGGCCACCATCCCGGATTTCAAGGACAGTCTGCCGGAACTTGCGAAGAATATCGATGAGTGTAAGAAGAACGGGGATCGGTACACCCTTCGGAAGTTGCTGGTCATTTTCAGTGGAGCCGCGGCGAAGCTCAGAGATCTGGAGGCACCGCTCGATTCCAATTCCGATGCGGATCGGAAACTTCTGGCCGATGCGGTCAATGCAATTGAAGTCCTTCGCAGCAAGGAAAACGAGATACAGGAGTTCATAAAGAAATGATTTCCGTGGGGGCGCGAGCACTGGAAGTATTTTTGTCTTGTCGTGAGCGGAGGTTAGTCTAGTTTTGTAGCCTCCGGTCGCTGACGCCGCTGACGCTCCCGGCTCGCCTAAAACACTCATTGCCAAAGGTCTTAGGCGAGCCGGGAGCGTCAGCGACCGGAGGCTATAAAACTAGACTCCCTGGAACGCTCCATGAATCCTCTTTATGCTCTTTCGGATTCCGCGACGGTGTTCAGTCCCTCGCTGGTCTTTTTCCCCGAGTTGATTCGGCGGAACATTGCCCGGGTCGTTGAGATGGCAGGCAATCCCAGTCGGCTCTGCCCACACGTCAAGACGCACAAGACACGCGAAATTGCCCGCTTACTCCTCAATGCGGGGGTGACGAAGCACAAGTGTGCCACCATTGCCGAAGCCGAGATGTTGGCGACCACTAACGTCCCGGATGTCCTGATCGCTTATCCTCTTGTTGGACCGAACCTTGGCCGCCTGGTCGAACTCATCCGCAAGTATCCCAATACCTCCTTTTCCACCCTCATCGACCATCCGGATGCCACACGATCGCTCTCGGCGGTTGTCGCTGCGGCAGGGGTGAAAGTTGGGGTCGTTCTCGATCTCGATGTCGGCCAGCACCGGACAGGCGTGGCGGTGGGCGATGGAGCGCTCTCGCTGTACGAACTGGCGGCAAGGCTTCCCGGTCTGACACTGAGCGGGTTTCAGCTTTACGATGGGCACAATAACCAACCGGATCGCGTGGCACGAGAGGCCGGAGTGCGGGATTTTCTTGCCCCCGTTCTCGACTTACAGGCCAGGGCCAAGGCCAAGGGGCTTCCTGTTCCCCGATTGGTGTGCGGTGGAACCCCCAGCTTCCCGGTATACGCGGCAATGACCGATATCCCTGGGATTGAGTGTTCGCCGGGAACATTTGTGTTGCACGATGCTGGCTATGGGCCGAAATACCCCGACCTTGCGGGAATCACTCCGGCGGCCGTGTTGGTGACCCGGGTGATCAGTCGGCCGACTTCCGATCGCGTGACGTTGGATCTGGGGAACAAGGCCGTGGCGGCCGATCCGCTTCTGGAGAAGCGGGTTACGCTTCTCGATTTCCCCGAGTACAAGACGGTTGGCCACAACGAGGAACACCTGATTGTCGAGACGGCGGGGGCCAGCAAGTACAAGCCGGGCGATGTGGTGTATGCCCTGCCGGGGCACATTTGCCCAACCGTGGCGCTGCACAAGGAGGCACTGGTTGCCGAAGGCGGAAAGATCGTCGGCCGGTGGACCGTTGCATCCCGCGATCGAGTGTTGACGGTGTAAGTACGCCCATGATAACCGATCCGCTCTTTTACCGGCTGTTTGAAACCAGCCCCGAGACGTTCTTCCTACTGCTGGGCTTGTCCGCCGACTCAGCGCGGGAAATGGCAAGTCGATACCAGTATCAGGCCATCGAGTTCAAAGAAACGTCCCACCGGGTCGATGGAGTGTTTCTGCCAAAAGAGCCAGGGCTTCCCTTGTACTTTTTGGAAGTCCAATTCTATCGCCTGCCCACGGTATTCGCGGACTTGCTGGTCAAGGTCTACACATATTTGAAGCAACATGACCCGGGTCAGCCATTTTGCGGCGTAGTGCTGTTCGCCAGCCGATCCCTGGAGCCTACGGAACTCTCGCCCTATCAGCGTTTGATGGAAGGCGGACAGATTCAGCGCTTCTATCTGGATGAGATGGAGGAACTGGCGAACGCACTGTTGGGCTTGTCAATCTTGTATCTGATACGTCAAGTAGAAAGTCACGCACCTGTAACGGCCCGCGAACTCATCGCGCGCGTTAAGACGGAAATCGTTGATGAATCGCTACGGGATGATCTGATAGAATTAATCGAGACGGTGATTATTTACAAATTGCCCCGTTTGAGTCGGGAGGAGATTCAGGCCATGTTGCAGGTCCACGACATCCGCGAAAGCCGTGTCTATCAGGAAGCTAAAGAGGAGGGTCTGAAAGAAGGCCGGGAGGAGGGCCGGAAAGAAGGGATTAGCATTTCAATTGCGAAGATGGCCGCCAAGAAGATCACTGCTGAGGAGATCGCTTCCATCTTGGAAATGGACGTGGAACAGGTCCAACAGGCGATGACGAATGTCGATCGAAATTAGCGGCAAATTACCTCCACTCGCGCTTCGGTCATGTTCTAGCCGCCACTGGTCAACGATTTTCCATTCCCAAGACTGCCCTTCGCGCCTACGCTGCCGGTAGGCGTTTTCGCTTTACCGGGCACAAGGTTTGCCACATCCGCTGCGTTCCCATTCCACAATCGAAGGAGTTTCGCATGTCTCAGTTCACTCGCCGCGATTGGTTGAAGACCACCGTCGCGGGGCCTGTTGTGATGTCCGCCTTTCCATTCCGGGTGTTCGCTGCACCATCCGCGGACGATGTTAAAGCGGTTGTGGATAAGGCGCTTGGATTTCTGAAGACATCTCAGAAAGATGGAGGCGACTTTTTCCCCAAGGCCGGGGAACCGGGACTGACAGCGCTGATCGTCTCTGCTCTGTTGAGGAACGGCGTACCGGGCGACAACCCGATCGTAACGAAGTCGATGAAATACCTGGAGGGGAATATTCAAAAGGACGGAGGAGTGTATCAGAAGGGCCTCGGGAACTACATGACGTGCCTGGCTATCATGGCGTTCAAGGAACTGAACACGGGTGGAAAATACGACAAGGTGCTTGCGAATGCCACCAAATACGTGAAGGGGATTCAGGACGACACCGATCCGAAGGACGTGAAGTATGGCGGGGTTGGCTACGACGGGAAGAGCAGACCCGACCTGTCGAACACGCAATTCATGGTTGAGGCACTGCTTGCAGCAGGTGTCAGTAAGGACGATCCGGCGATCAAGAAGGCACTGGTGTTCGTGGGACGATGTCAGAACCTCAAGAATGAGTCCAACGAACTGCCATACGCGGCCAAGGCGAGCGAAGACGATAAGGGTGGGTTCGTTTACAACCCCCTCGATCAGGATAATGAAAAAAGCGATAAGCGAACTGCCGCCGGTGGGCTTCGGAGCGAAGGCGGGATGACGTATGCCGGGCTCAAGAGCTTCTTGTATGCCGGGGTGAGCAAGGACGATCCTCGGGTCAAGGCGGCGATCGCCTGGGTGCGAAAACACTACACGGTGACCGAAAACCCCGGTCAGGGTCAGGTGGGGCTTTACTACTACTACCACACGTTTGCCAAGGCGATGGATGCACTGGGAGAAGAGACATTTGTCGATGCCAAGGATGTCAAGCACGACTGGCGGCAGGAACTCTTCGATGAACTCAAGAAGAAACAGGGCGAGAACGGGAGCTGGGCGAACAAGAACAAACAGTTCCTGGAAGATGTTCCGGAACTGGCAACCGCGTTTGCCCTCCTGTCGCTGAGTTACTGCCGAAAGAAGGCGTAAGAAATCTACTCGATTCACCCCCATCACTAGCGCTTTTTGAAGTTGCGCTTATTGCTCAAGCCCAAAGGCCCGCGGTTGAAACGGAGGTGCGGAAGCACCATCCCCACAAGCCCGAAGCGCCAGCGAGGGACAGCTTTTCCCTCGCTGGCGCTTCGGGCTTGTATCGGTTTTTTGCATAACAACCATAAAATAGCGCAACTTCAAAACTAACGCTCCGGGTTCACTTGGATACGAACCTTTCGATGTCCGGGCGAACCCGGAGCGTTAGCGGCGTTTGCGATGGGATGTTCGATTTCGACCGTGAACAAAGCCGTTTGCCCTTCCCTTCCGAGTGCCTCTTCAGCAACAATTCCGAGACCAGGCCCACCTAACCAGTCCTCGCGGGTGCAGTCATGCGGGGTTTTGCTGGTTTTCTGGGTGGCGCATTCGGCCGTATGTGCCATGCTTGGGGCGAGGGCAGCGATTGCCCTGGATCGCCGGGCGGACAACCCGGATAAGCCGGACAACTTTGGTTGATTCGCTCGGTAGTGAGCGATCCGGCAGACGATCAAAATTCCAACCATTTCGACATTGGGCGGTCGCAACACCTAGCACGGAGACGACAAACATGGCGAAAGCAGTCAAAAAGAAGCCGGCCGCGAAGAAACCCGCAGCCAAGAAGCCGGCCGCGAAGAAACCCGTAGCCAAGAAGATGGCCGCGAAGAAACCCGTAGCCAAGAAAGCCAAACCGAAGGCTCCGCCCGCGGCCAGCAAAGTGACTGCGAAGAAGCCAGCCGCCAAGAAGCCAACCGCCAAGAAGCCAACCGCACCGAAGAAGAAACCGGCCCCGGCCCCTGCTCCGGCTCCCGCTCCAGCTCCCGAACCCACACCGGTTGCGGCTGCGCCCGAAGCTCCCCCTGCTCCGGCACCGGAACCCACTTCGGCCCCCGAAACGCCCATGAGCTGAATCGCACACGCATTTGGCATCACAAAACGGCGATCCCAGCCCGGAAACCTTGCTTTTGCAAGGGAACCGATTGGCAACGGGTTCGCCGTCTTGCATTGGAGGATATCGTGCCTGCCATCAAGTACGACGTTCATCCCGGCGTTGCGATGATCCAAAAATGGGTCATTGATCTTCCCGAAAAGACCGGCCGCACTCTCCAACAGTGGGCGGATCTGGTCAACGATCTTGGGCCAAAGGTTCGCAAGGAGCGCATTGCCTACTTGAAAGAGAAACACGGACTCGGCACCAACACGGCCACCCACATTGTCGAATACGCAACGAATAGCCAGACTTGGGATGGCGACCCCACCGTGTACTTGCAGCAGGCGGTGAAATACGTGGATGAGATGTTTGGGGGCGCGAAAGCGGAACTCCGACCGATTTTCGAGAAAGTGATGATCGCCGCGAGGAAGCTGGGCAAGGATGTCAAGCTTTGCCCCTGCAAGACAATCGTGCCCATTTACCGGAATCGGGTGTTTGCCCAGCTAAAGCCGGCCACGAAAACCCGCCTGGAACTGGGCCTGGTTCTACAAGATATCCCATACAACGGCCTTCTGATGCGAAATCCGCGGGCCAACGAGAAGGATCGAATCCAGCATATGATCCCCCTTGTGACCTCAGCGGATGTGACCGAGGAGGTTTTGGGGTGGCTCAGGACAGCCTACGACCAGGATGTGTGAACAGGAGACCGGAATCCAGGACCATGCTATTACCGGAGATATAGCGGTGGAACATGCGCGGAATGCCAGCATCGCTCTGCACATCGGCAAACGTCACGGGCAACATGTTGTAATCCGCATCGGAGACATGGAAGTGTAAGTGCGGCAACATACTTTTGCCCACATTGCCGCTCGCGGCGATCAACTCACCCGATCGCACATGTTGCCCCGGTTGGACATAGCTACAGTTCTGCTTGAGGTGGTGATAACAACCGAAAGTGCCATCACCATGCGCGAGGACGATGTAATTGTTCCTGGCATGGAAACCGTTGCCGTCATGGGACATCTCAACTTCAATCACTACGCCCGCCCGAGCCGCACACACATCGGAGCCAACCGGCATGGCAAAGTCGTAGGCAAATTCTCCATCTTCGCGGTGGCTTACAACCGCATGGTTGCCTTGGATGCAGAGTCTGGTAATGCCAGCCGACCAGGGCAAGCGGTAGGGTGAACTGGCCGGGTCCGGGTAGAGCGAGAGATCGCGCGGCCCGGTACGAACGAGGAAGAGAACTGTGCCAGCCAGAACCAGAAGTAGCACGCCACGCAACAACCATCGTCCCATCTTCCAGTTCATCCCATATCGGGCAATTCGCGCTGTGACCCACCCAATCGCGGCACCAGTGGCTGCGCCGATCATTGCGAGAACCGGTGCCCCAACCCGGCCACCAAGAGCGATCTGGAGTATGAACCAGATGATGAGGCTGACGAGCCAGCAGAAGAGACCCAGACCAGCTCCGGCGAATGCCGCTCCGACCGGGCTATAGACGGGGGAGGCATCACCACGTTGTCTGCGTTTCCCAAGGTGAAAGCCGACCCCGAGCGCCATCCCCAGGATAAAACAAACAACCGCCGTGGCAGTTGCCCACACCATATCGTCCGCGTATCCGGGGATGAAACCAGCAATCGCCAACAAGAAGATCCATACAGGGATGGAGAACAGGGCGGAATCGTCGCGGTCGAGCGAGGGAGTATCAGCAGGGCATTTCGCCATTCGGATAGCTCCGTTAGAGCACGTATGGCGTCGGCGTTCACAGCGGCGATAGTGATTTCGAGTAAGAGGCTGTAACTAATTGAGGATATTCAAGCCCTCGTTCCCACGCAGAGCGTAGGAACGAACCCCGTACTCGGCTTTGGCCGCGACAACCCCAAGAGGAAGTCGGCTGGAGTTACTCCCAGACGGTTCTGGTTCGCAAAGCTCCGTCGCTCACGCTTCCGGCTCGTAAAAACCGGGAGAACTGGGGCAGTTTTACGAGCCGGAAGCGTGAGCGACGGACTGACCCATCTCAGTGAGCTTCCTCAAGAGGTTATCCCTGATTACTGAATACCAATGCTCAATTTGTTACAACCTCTAAGCTAAGGAAATTCAGTCCTTGAATGCCGGGGGATCCTTCTTCTCTTGCTTCGGCGGTTCAACAGGCTTCGGCTGCTTCGGCGGAACTATTGGATTGAACGGGCGAAAGCCGGCACCTGCTTTGGCCTCATCGAGCCTCTTCTTGGCGTGCTTGATTTTGACTTCAACTTCCTTCATCTCGGCAACGCGGATTTCATATTGCGCTTTGGCCATATCGACGTCTACTCGAGCTTTGTCGGCGTCCTCCTTGCTTGCGGCTCCGCTCCCGATGATACGAGTGATTCGCTCAAGACTCACGTCTGCGACTTTGATCCCGACTTCGGCGGCTTTCACATACGCCTTCTTTGTGTCCCGCTGGGCTTCCAGCAGTTCCAGTTCCTCCTCCAGTCGGGGAATCGGGTTCCCTGGGAACATCATCGGCTGATTCGGTTGCATCACACCCGGTTGAAGTGGAACGAGCTGAGGCTGAGCCGGTGAAGCAGGTTGGTTATCGGCAACCACTACACCGACACTACCCAGGACAAACACACCCATAGCAAGAAAGAATCGCCGCATTGTCATCCTCCGGAGTCGGGATCGGGAGCGGGGATTGGGAAAGGCAACGGAGAACACTCGAAAGTATCCCCAGATATTTGACAGTATCGGGGCCTTTGCTTCAAGACTTGGTTTATCAGAACTGATGGTTCACTCTCACTCCCGCGGTGTCTGGTGTATTGGGGTGTCGCTCACTTTTGGGTCGGACCCGATTTTCAGTTCCCTACTGGTTCACGAAAGGTGGATCGGATGATGCGGGTAATGCTCCTCTCCGCGGCTGTACTTATCCTGGCGTTTGTCTTCTCGACGGAAAGCACCGCCCAAGACAAAAAAACACCGCCGGACAAGGCGGCGGATACGAAGAACAGCACGGACAAGAAGAAGGACGATCGCAAGATCGCGACCGAAGCCGAAATCGAAGACCATCTCGCAAAAGCGGCCGTCGGGCAAAAAGGGGATCGCGCTGCGCAAGTGGCTTGGTTCGCTACCGTCTATCCTCCGAACGACGAAGCCAAGGCCCGCGTCGCGAAGAAGCTGATCGAGTTCACCAAAGACAACACAAACGCCGTCGTCAGAGGCCGGGCCGGCGCGGCGCTGCCGAACTGGGCGACTGAAGAGATCGGACCCGATCTGATCGATCTCATCGACGGCAATGGACCCACGGAGAAAGTGGGGGCAATCACCGCGTGCGGCAAAATCAAATACGAGAAAGCGATCCCGCGGCTGGTGACAGAAATCAACGGGGGCAACCGGTATGGGATTGCGACACAGGCGCTGATCGATATCGGGCCAGCCTGCGAGGAGCAAGTCATCCCGACGCTGGAAAAGAGCGTCCAAACTGCCAAGAACGCTACACAAATTCTGAGTAAGGTCGGGACGAGCAAATCCATTCCCGCCCTCGAAAAGGCTGCGAAAACCCACAAAAGCCTCGCGCCATTGATGGAGGGCGCAATCGGTGCGATCAAAGAACGCGAAAAGGAGAAGGAGAAGGACAAGCCCCAGGACAAAAAGTAGGCACGAGCATGCAGGTCGATGAAGCGGCATAACTCCCGACCAGTGGTGGAAATTGCCATTGGTCGGAGAGAGAGCATGATCTCAGCGGCTAAGCTTCTGTTCGAACTCCTTGAAGATAGACGGCGGCAGTTTATCTTTCCTGGGCGTTCGCTTCAGCGTGTCGGGATCTACGTCGAAAAGAGTTGTTTCCCATTCAGCCTGGAGTTTTCCTTCAACCACTGAGATCGTGCCTTTGCTATCCCAACTGCCGGGCACATATTTGCCTTTAGGCCCGAGCAGGTCCAGATAGCCTGGTACCGTTTCGCTCAACATCAGTTTTCCGTCAACAATTCTCGCCGCGGTAATCAGAATCGCCACCCCTTCACGACTTGGGGTGTTAAACGTTTTCGAAAGAATACGAAAGGTCCCGGTGAGTTTCTTAGTGCTAACCCGCTCACGAATCTCATAACGGTAGACTGCCGTTCCGCTGAGATCGCGACCCGGCAGCATGCGTTTGCCGTTCGCATCCAAATCGTACCGCGTCTCCTTGATTACAATGGTTTCATCAAAATTAAATCCTTGGGGCGTTTCCGTGAAGTTGTTGAAAGTCAATTGTTCTTCCTTTTCGCTTTCCATTCTGTTGTCGTCCAATTTGTTCGTCGTCTTGGGCTTGGCAACCATTTTGTCCATGACGTGGTTCTTGAGGAACGTGCTTACCATCAAGCGGTCGGTTGCTTCAGATTCTGGTTCGCGAGCGCTGACGAGGTCCAACCCGTTCAGGGCGAAACAGGCCAGAACGGTGGCTATGAATTGCCGCATCTTCGCGTCTCCATCGACAGTTATTCAGTTAGGGAAAGTGCATTTTCCATGATATTTAATTCTGCTTGTCAAACGTGGATGGGACAGTCTTGTGACCGAGAATTGAGCCCCATGATCACTCGGCCAGAAACGGCCCAAACCAGACGGCATGGGCCCAGTTATTGTTCTTGCAATGTACGCAAAGTGTAAGCGTCTTTACCTTATCGACGTTCAGGCTACAGGTCTGGAAATCGTCGAGTTTTGTGACGGGTACCGACTTCCAGAGCGACATATTGTCGCCCAAGACTTCAAATGTAACAGGGGAAAAAGGCTCTTGCTGGGGATCTGTATGCTTTGGAATTCCAACGCTGACTCGAAATGCGATCCTTCCCGCCGGAGCATAAGAAACGGATGCCTCCCCATTACTATCCGGGTGCGTGAGGAGGCTATGTGGAATCACCGCGCCGTTCAGCTTGTAATTGCTCGAATCTTTCTCGAATGGGAATTCCTTGCTGTTCGGGATCCTGATGTCGAAGGGCTTAAGCTTGCCCAGATATGTCCGTTTCCCGAATTGCAAGGCCGCAGAAGTCCGGAACTCAAGTCGCTCCTTTTCGGTTGCCTCAACCGCATCATCGTTTTTGAGGACGAGATACTCCTTGGATGCACGCGCGTATGCCTTGTCGAGTTTCGTCCTGGCTACAGTCGCAACATCCTGAATCGTTGCCGGAATCGTTTGAGTCAATTCACCGGTCTTGTCAAACGCTTCCCGTTCGGCTTTGATCTGATCGACCAGCTTCTTGTTTCCGGACTTGCGAGCGTCGTCCTCTCGCTTGTCGAGCGACTCGGTGATCGCTTTCTTGAACTTCTGCACCTCGGCATCGTATTCCTTCTTGGCCTGGAACAGTTTCTCCTTTACCATTTCCGCATCGTCGGCTCGCGCGGGGCTAAGCTCGATCCCGCATAGTCCCAGCGTCAGCATGATCACCCATGTTCGGTATCTCATCGGATCGATCCTCTGAAGGTCGATAACCACGATTCGCTGCTAGTGTACCGCTCCCCAGGTATGAAGGGAATGATTCGTCGGAGTTGATCAGGGCCGTTTAGTTCTCCGTGTTTTGTTTGGAGTGTAGTCATCACGCGGAGCGTGATGACTACACTCCCGAATAGTGATGCCTCTGCCACTCTTATCCAAGCTCACACATTAAACGGCCCTGGGAGTTGATTTGGCACGACCGAACCTTCTCGGGTGCGCTGCGGCTGTTGGTGCTGGTCTTCCTGAGGGGTCGGATCTCCGCGCGCAACGGTAGGCAGAGCCCCAATTGGGAAGCCGAGCAGGGAGGTAGAGGATCGGTCAGACAGTCCAAACCATGAGTTTATTCATGATTGAAGTGATTATTACGATCATTGGTCCTGTCATGAAGGGCTTTGACACATGACAATTTGTGACAGAGACTGTTCTGTGAATCTGCGATTGAGATGGAAAACACCTTGTAATGGTGCCAAAATAATCATTGCAATCTCGTCTGAATACTGACAGCGCTGACAACCCTGTCAGAAACTTCTGGCACCCCTCAACGCACCCGAACTGCCGACAGTCTGCCCACGTGGGCAGAACTCCTGCCCACGCATGGGCAGAGCCCAGGACGCATTTCACTTGTTTTTCACTTGCATGTCTTTGCTCCAGTTTCTTGGTCTGATGGGATGGCAATTGATATAATTAGTTGAATCTGCAAACGGAGCTATCGGACTATCTGGATGAAGATCGGCAACGTAACTGTTCTTGGAGAACTCGGGAAAGGCGCGGGAAGCCGGGTTTACCGGGTTCGCCGCGAGAAGGATTCGTGTGAGTATGCTCTGAAGGTCATTCCGTGCGACAACCCGCGAACGAAGAAATACCTGGAGCAAGCACAGAACGAATATCTGATCGGGCGTTACCTCGACCATCCCAACCTGATCGAGATCTACTGCCTGGAAACGGATGCGGGATGGTTTTCAGGGCCGAAGAATGCCAAACTTTTGACCCAGTACGCTCCAGGCCGGACGATGGATCGACTTCCATTCCTGCCGATACCGCGACTCCTGCGGGTTTTTGAACAGATCGCGTCCGCCGTGGCTCACATGCACGCACGGGGAGTCATTCACGCCGATCTCAAGCCGAACAACCTGATCCTCGGTTCCGGCACCGATGTCAAGGTAATCGATTTCGGCATCGCTCAACTCCGAGGCGAGCAGAAGGACCACATCCACGCCACGCGCGAGTTTATGGCCCCCGAGACGGGCACTCACAAGCTCATTAACGAACGAACCGATATTTACAGCTTCGGTGCAACCATGTTCCGACTGGCAACGCTTCGCGCACCACCGCCAGCCCTCACTGCGGCTGTGATGGGTGAACAGGAATTCGAGCGGCGATATCAATCGGCAAATACCCTCAATCCGCGGTTACCGACCGAGTTGTCGGATCTGATTGGCGCGTGCCTGGCCTATCGCCCGGATCGTCGCCCGGCGAGCATGGAAGAGGTTCGGGAAGTGTTGGTACAACTGGTCCATGCCAGCGACTACACACCGGGGGATGAAGGATAGTAGAAGGCCCGCGACGGAGTCGCAGGCCACACGATCACTTTCCGGTGCGGAAGGTGGCGAGCTTGTCGTCGATGCGTTGGACCAGGCTTGAGGGAAGCGGAGCATAACGCATATCTGCCAGGTGTTCCTGTCCTTCGTGGACGGCCCAGCGTAGAAACTTGACCAGTTCCTTCCCTTTCGCGCCAGGCTGATTCATATACACAACCACCCAGGTCGATCCCGCGATGGGGTAAGAGTCATCACCCGGCGGGTCCGTCAGTGTATAGCGCAAATCGTCGCGAATCTTCTGGAGTGATGCGTTCGCTGCGGCCGTCACGCTATCCAGGCTCGGATCGACGTAGCCGCCAGCCGAATTCTTCACCTGGGCGAATTTCAGGTTCCGTTCCAGGGCGAAGGACAGCTCCACGTAGCCGATTGCCCCGACTTTCCGAGAGACCGCTTTTGCCATGCCATCGCTCTTTTCCGCGTCTTCACCAACGGGCCATTTCACTGTGTTCCCTCGCCCCGCCTTCATATCCCATTCGAGGCTCACCTTGCTCAAGTAATCGGTCCAAATGGAAGTGGTTCCGCTGCTATCGGATCGGCGGATCACCGCGATGTCCCGATCCGGGAGAATCACACCGGGGTTACTCGCCTTGATGGATTCATGGTTCCACTTCTGGATCTTGCCCAGGTAAATGTCGGCCAGGACCGGCCCGGTGAAGCGGAGCTGTTTGGGCACTTCCGGCAGGTTGTAGATGGCAACCACTGCTCCCATTACGAGAGGGAGGTGGATGACATCGCCGTTCGTGGACTGGGCCTTGGCAAGTTGTGCTTCGGTCATGTAAGCATCGGTGCAGCCGAAATCGAGAACCTTGTCGATCATGTTCTCAACTCCACGACCCGAGCCAATCCCATCGTACTTGATCTTCACGCCGGTCTGTTGCTCATACAGCGAAGCCCAGTATTCCATAGCTGGCTTGATGGCCGTTGAACCGCTGCCCGTGATTATCGCACTGGATGAAGGGGGAGTGCCGGAAGGTCCAGTGCCCGATGAGTTGGAGGGAGGAGGATTGTGTCGGCCCGCAAGAGTCGGCCACCACCAGATCAGCCCGGTCAGAAGAATAATGAGACCCGTGGCGCTTCCAATCAGAATGGGTTTGATGGATCGGGCGGTCCCGGGAGGAACCGGATTGTTTGCTTGTTGTTTATCGGGGGACGGGAGCGGAGCGGTTGGATCAGGCAGCTGTAGAGGAATCGTGGGAGATGGAACGGCTGGTCGTTTCTCGGTGGGTTTTCGATAGGTCGGTTCCTCGGTTGCGTGTGGGGTCTCCCCATTGGGATCAGTGGCCTCAGGAGACAAGGGGAAATCCCATCGAGCCAAACTCCCTTGACCCAAGCCCACGGTTGCCGACCCCGGGCCGAGAGCCAGACCCAGCCGATAAGCCGAGGGGGGAAGCCGTGGCATCTCGGACGCCACGGGCGGAGGGATTGGACTCCGAGTCCAGGGAGCGAGGGCCGCGACGATCTCCGCTGGCGTCTGATACCGTGCATCTGGTTTTTTGGCCATCATGCGGACCAAAACCGCAGCCAGCCCGCGCGGTACATCCGAACGAACGGAAGTGATTGGGTTGGGATCGTGGAGTTGATGGGCAATCAGCTTGTTGGCAGTCGAATCCCCCTCGAAGGGAGGTCGTCCCCCCAGCAGGTAGTAAAAGGTGGCACCCAGGCTGTAGATGTCCGAGCGAATATCCAATACGGGGCTGTTGAGCGCCTGCTCGGGCGACATGTAATCCACGGTCCCGACGATTGACTGGTCGTTGTATCGTGCGGTGACGCTGTTGTTGCGAGAGGCATCTCGGAGAAACCGCGCCAATCCGAGGTCGAGCACCTTCACGATGCCAGATCTTTCGAGCAGTAAGTTTCCGGGTTTGACGTCCCGGTGAATCAAGCCGTGTTCGTGAGCGTGCTGGAGCCCGGATGCCGCCTGGCTTAAGCAATGAACGGCTCGGGCGATGGGAAGCGGTCCGGACTGGGCAACGATTTGATGGAGGCTGCTCCCATCCACATACTCCATGACCATGAACGGAATGGCACCCGTCAGTTCCATGTCGTGGACGCGAACGATATTCGGATGATCCAGAGCAGCGACAGCACGGGCTTCGCGGACAAACCGCTCCACCGCGGCAGCCTGCCCTCCCTGCGACATATCCGCAGCTCCGCGCTGGAGGAGTTTCACTGCGACCAGCCGCTGAAGCACAAGATGTTCGCAGAGAAAAACGTGTCCGGTCCCGCCGGTGCCAATAAGCGAGAGAACCTTGTATTTGTCGCTGAGGAAATAACCGCGAATTTTGCCGGCCAAAAGTTGGCGGCCTTGAAACGGGGTGAGGAGGCGGTCCCTGACTAACTGGTTTGCTAAAGTCTTCTGTCCATCGGGCTTGTCAGCGGCGGCAGTGAGGGAGTAGGGTCGCAGAATCTCATGCGAGAGAAGGCCGCTCCGCACGACCATCTCCAGAAACTGTTCGCTGGTGGTGGGTGGCGACATGGACACGCAGCAGGCACAATGAAACGAGTATAAGTAATGTCACTACCTGTTACAGTAGTGGTTTGGAAGATGATGAGTATGTGAATAATTGATGTGGTTCGCCACGAAATGGTTCTGAGCGGGTGAACAAGCGGAGTTTCCGGAGCCGATCGTCTTGAACCCATTAGGTACAAAGCTCAAAGTTTCCAGTCAAACACGGACGTGGAAACGAGCTGGGAAAACACTGCAACTGTCTGGAATTTCAAACCACGCCAACGAACTCAGTCGTCGAATCGACTCCAGACATCTTTATCGTGTGGCTCCAGTCGCTTCGTGGCCGGGCCATGCTCTCCGTAATTCCGATCGTCGCCCAGTGTCGGAGTGTTATCTCCCTCATTTTGTCCTGAGAATCTCTGTCTCTCGGCAATGGTGGTGTACTCGATAACCAGTCGAAACTTGGCGGAAATGATCACTGTATCGCCACTCTTCAGCGGCGTGGGCTTGGTTACGGGAAGATTGTTCGCGATCGTTCCGTTGCGGCTGCCCTTGTCTTCGATAACCCAAGCAGTTCCATCAAACGTGAGAGTGCAGTGGAGATTGGATACGACGGGATCGGAAAGTCGGATATCGCATCCATGGGCTCGTCCAATGACCATCACGGGTTTTGTGAGTGGGATCGATGGACCACCGCCCGCTGGGAACAATCGACCGGCCATGACGCAACTCCTTCGGATACTTTCCCCGAAGCCGACCTCTCTGAAAGAAATGCCGATGAACCAGAGCGTAACAAGTTGATTGTAAAATGAGAGTGTGAAGGGCGCATGAAGAAGCCGTTATGCGTTTCGTGCCATTATTCTGGGAAATGATGCCGTACCGTCTCGTTGACGGATTCGACAAAAGTCGATCGGGATTTGACCGGTTATACCCGAGTCTTTTGAGTCCTTTTCCTCTGAGGATTAACCTGTATATATATCGGGCTACTTCTCGTCGGTTTTATCTTGTTCTTGCTTGTGTTGATAGTTCGGATCGGGTAATCATTTAAGGTGCAGGATTTTCTCGTCTAGTTCAAACCCCTCATTTCCATCGGGGACTCGCATTATGTGGACCTCCTCTTCCCGTGCGATGCGGGTATTCCGCGTCGGTTTCACACTGATCGAGTTGTTGGTCGTAATTGCCATTATCGCGATTCTGATTGGGCTTCTGTTGCCCGCGGTGCAGAAGGTTCGCGAGGCGGCGGCACGCATGAAGTGCCAGAACAACCTCAAACAGTGGGGGCTCGCCATTCACAATTACAACGATGCCATCGGACGATTTCCGATCGGTCACAACGGCTCGCCTCGACACACCTGGGTACCCTATCTCTGGCCGTTCATCGAACAGGGCAACACGGCCACCATGTACGGGAACCCGGATATCCAGCAGTTCTACCTCCCCAATGCGATCATTCCCTACACAATGACCGGTGCATGTGGGGTTTTCGTGCCGCAGTATTTTTGTCCAAGCGACAACGGGGCGAATCTGGATGGAGCGAGCGACTACTACCAACGCTGCCGTGGGAACTATGTGGTGAACTGGGGGCCGAACGCTGTGGGTGCCGCATCACCCCTGCCTGGCCCCTTCGGCGATAATGGGGGGAACACCAACAGCCCTCAACTTAACACAATCCTTGCCATCACCGATGGAACCTCGAACACCCTGTTGATGTCCGAGTGTTTAATGGCTTCCAGTCACGACGACAACGACTGGCGGGGAGACTTTCAGAACGACCAGGGGGAATTCTTCTTTTCGACACTCCTCACGCCAAACAGTACAGCACCTGATGTTATCGATAGCGGCTGGTTCGTAGCGAATAACGATCCTCTCATGCCCGCGACGGCCGGCAGTCCACAATACTACGGTGCCCGTAGCCGCCACACTGGCGGTGTAAATGTGTCTCTTTGCGATGGGTCTGTCCGATTCGTCACGAAGTCAATTTCCCTGTCTACGTGGATGGCGGCGGGTACGATGAGTGGCGGCGAAGTCCTCGGCAGCGATTGGTAATTGGTGATTGGTCAATGGTCCTTGGTCCATAGTCATTTGACTATGGACCAAGGACCATTGACTGTGGACGAATAACCATTGACCAAGGAGTTATGCCGATGTGGATTCGATCTGCTGTTCGGGTGGCCCTTCTTACCGTCGCTCTGATTGTTCTGCTTGTGGGCTGTTCCGACAACCGGACAGCCGAGGTGGTCGGAACGGTCAGTGTGGATGGCCAACCGGTTGAAAAAGGTTCAATCTCATTCATCCCGGCTGATGGAAAAGGTGTGACTGCTGGGAGCGACATCAAGGATGGGAAGTACGTCGCGACGGGGGTTTCGCCTGGAACTGCGAAGGTCGAAATCCGCGTTCCGAAGGTCACGGGAAAAAAGATGCTCTACGATGACAAAAATGTAACCCGCGACACGTTCAGCGAATCTCTCCCGAAGAAGTACAATGTTGACACGGAACTCCGCTTCGATGTCCAACCGGGGAAAAATGAGAAAAACTGGGATGTTTCGACCAAGTGATGCGGTTCTCAAACAATTGCAGCCAGAGGATTTCGATTCAGGAAAAGGTCGCTGGAATATCCTGAAGAACTTGCCCAATCGGTAATCGACGTGAGGTCGTTAATCCGATATGATATCGAGTCTGGTGTGCTGTGCTACCACCAGAACCTGCCTGCCCGGCCTCGCTCCTCTCTCGCTGCCGAGGGGTCGATCATGTTCCGGATCTATTTGGCGTTCCTTATTCTCATTGGCGTTAGCGGGCCAGTTGTCGCGGTGTCTCCGGACCCAAAAACGCTTGCTGTTCCACCCAGCGAACTATCCAAATCCCGCGAGTTGGTGCAACAACTCGGGAGTGAACTGTTCAACGAGCGCGAGGAGGCCGAACAGGCTCTTGGGAAGATGGGGAGATTTGCCCGTCGTGCCTTGCTGGAGGGCGTGAGCGCGGATCCAAACCCGGAAATTCGCAATCGGTGCGCGGCTCTGCTCCCCAAAGCCACTGCTCTTGAGATGAAGGCCCGATTTGAGGTCTTTCTGGCGGATGTCGAAGGCAAGTACGACCACGATTTGCCCGGCTGGAATCAGTTCCGGGCCACGGTTCGCAACGACTGGACTCTCTTCGGCTATCTCATCTCGTCCGATCGCTCACTTGAGAAGGCTGCTCGGTCGGTGTTTGTGGAACTGATTTCGACCCCCGCGAACAAATGCGTGGTAATGGGGGCCGGTGGATCTCAAACCGAACTCAATTCGATTGTCATTGCCCGTCGGCAAGAACTCTACAACCAAAAGTATGGCCGCACGATGGGGCCTGGCGGAGGGTTTACCGTTTCGCCAATGGAGCGTCGGGATCCAACAGCTGAGGATGTTGCGGCATTGCTGTTCGCTGAGTCTTTGGCTCCGCAGATAGTTGCCCGAGTTCCACGGCAAGCCTCGATCAGCCTCTTGATCACCTCATCCGGCTTCAGTTCGCAGGTTCGGGATACTGACGAGAAAGGCAGAGTGTACAAAGCGATTGCCGTGGCCTGGCTGGAGTCTCGAAACAATCCACTCGATCTCTACCAGGGAATGACCCTTGCCACCAACATGGGGTTACCCAACCAATCACTTCGGATAGCCAGCAAGCTGTTTACCACTCCAGGAGGGACGGTCAGTTATCGGGGCAACGCTGCGATGACCCTTGCCCGCCTCGGGAGTAAAGAACACATCCCCCTTCTGGAAAAGGCATTTGAGGATACCGGCGTCCTGACACTTGCCCGCGCGAATATCCGAGGTAACATTGGCGATGAAACACCAAACCACGAAATTCAGATCCGGGATGTCGCTCTTGCCGTTTCGATTCAACTAGCCGGGCAAACTTTGGAGGACTACGGATTCATCGACCAGTTCAAGACCAATGGCTCGGGTACAATCAACTACACTTACACGCGATATTATCTCCCGGATGAAAAGCGAACCGCTGCGTTCGAGAAGTGGAAAGACTGGTGGGCCAAAAACAAAGATAAGTGATCGGGGATCGAGGGTGCATCACAGAGAGTTTGGAATGACCTGGAAGAATCGTCTTCCCCACCCTGGTATGTTACTTGTTACTATTCTCTGTAGTGTGATTCCCGCCACCTGCGGGATTGCCTTGGACAACGTGAGGGCGCTATGAGCCGGGCTATGGCATTGGTGATGTGTGGTCTGTGGGCAGCGCCATTGTTTGGGGGATCACCCGATCCCAAAGATCTGGCGATTCCGCCCGGGGAACTCTCGAAGGCCCGCGACCTGATCCGTCGACTCGGGAGCGAGGTCTACCGGGAGCGCGAAGAGGCTCAGGTCGAACTGGCCAAGATGGGGCGTATGGCCCGCCCTGTTCTGCTCGAAGCTGCATCGACCGACCCCGATCCGGAAGTTCGGTTCCGGAGTTCGCGACTCCTCCCCAAGGCGGGAGCAGATGATCTGAAGGCCCGGCTGGACACGTTCCTGGCCGACACCGAGAGTAAGTACGAGCACAATCTGCCGGGACTCAAGCAGTTTCGCAAAATTGTCGGGTCGGACAAACTGGCCCGCGATCTGTTCGTGGACATCATCAAGTCGCCGCATAACGTCGAACTCCTTCAAATGCTCGACAAGAGTTCCGTCGAGGTGGGCCGAGCAATCTCCGACCGGCGAATGGGTATGTACAGTCTCATTCAAGCAAGAAACGTCGGCGGCAGGATTCAGCCTGCACAACCGATCCCTCTCCAGGATATAGCCTGTTTGATTTTCGCGGAGACCGTGATCCCAACCAAGGAGATCCCGCGGAATAATATGTGGAGCTACGTCACCGGAGCCCAATTTATCACACAGCAGTCTTCGACCTCGGCAATCAACAACAACGCGACACTCCATTCGGAAGCGTACAAGCGAATCCTCGGCCAGTGGATGGAAAGCCGGGAGGATGTGACGGATCTGAACCAACTCGCGTATCCGGTTGGGCAGTTTTTGCGAGGGTTCAAGGAGAGCGTGCCGCTTCTCCGTCGGATCGTGACCACCGAAGGGGTGCAGGGTTATATCAAGGGCCAAGCGCTGACGTATCTGGTTCAGCAACGCAAGAAGGAGGAATACGATTTCCTTCGATCGTTGTTAACCAACGATGCGTTGGTTACCACCGTGTTCTTTGGGATTGCCCCCAATCAGGCTCCAATGCAGCATCAATGCTTGCTTCGGGATGTGGCTCTGGCAACGCTGATCGATCAGACCGGACAGAAGATGGTGGACTACGGGTTCTCATTTCCCCAAGGCCACATTCCGAACGGGCAAATCCTGGGAACATACGCTTTTCCAACCGAAGAGGCCCGGGCCGCGGCAATGGTCAAGTTTGCATTCTGGCGGATGAAGCAATCCGGTAAGGAGCCGGCTTCCGCGACTCCAGCTCCAAAGGATGCGCCGGGAGAGGCCGGCCCTCCGCCCACGAAGAAGTAAGCCAGGAATGGCAGGTGCGGTAAAAGGTGTGGGGTCAGTCTGCCGAGTTGAATTACAACTCGGCAGACTGACCCCACACCTTTTACCGGAGACTCAACCGGTTATGCTTGACGCGGGCAACTCTGACACAAGCCCGAAGCGTCAGCGAGGGAAAAGCTATCCCTCGCTGACGCTTCGGGCTTGTGTCAAAACAAACCGCGGAGAGTATAGTTACCCGGCTCGCGGTCAGCATTTCGCATGATTTTCAGGGCTTCGCTGCGGGAACAACAAACTCGATCACCTTCGGAGTGAAATGGACTTCCGTTCCCCCGCGCTTTGTCCCCTCTTCAGTCGCGGCCAGAGCCTTTGCCACCTCAACCCACGCCGCCTTGCGATCCACTGTCTTCCCTACGAGGCCGAGCGTCAGCCGCTTTTCGGCATCCGTAGGCAACCGACCAACCGTTACCAGTGTGACGGCTTCCAGCATCTCGCTGTCGGACTTTTTCGCAGCGAGAAGATCGCTCACCAGTTTTTCCAAGCGAGTCGGCTGTGGTGCTGACGATTGGGGTTGAGCCGATGGCTGGGGCGTCCTCGGCGTTTTTGGCGTTGCAGGAGCAGGCGTGATTCCATCCGGAACAACGACCCGGACTGATGGCTGTTGCGGCGTCTTCGGCGTTGCAGGAGTTGGGGTAACCGGATCGGTGAACTTCAATTCGAATTGAAGCGGCTGTCCCTGCTGCTGTGGTGTTTTTGGCTTTTCAGGAGGCTGTGGTGTCCTTGGTTTATCGGGAGTTGGGGGGGTAAGAGGATCGAACTTCAGCTCGAATTGAAGTGGCTGTCCCTGCTGCTGTGGTGCCTTTGGCTTTGCAGGAGTTGGGATGATCTCGATGTTCTTCAATTCGAATTGAAGTGGTTGTCCCTGTTGCTGAGGTGTCTTCGGCTTTGCAGGAACTGGAACGATCTCGAAGCTCTTTGGTTCGACGAATTTCCACTCCCCTCCCTTTGGTTCGATGAATTTCCACTCCAACTTGCTCTCTCTCAGAGCCGGTGTCGCGAGCATCTTCTTTTTCCACTCATCGCCCAGTTTCTTAGCCACCGCCGGGTCTTTGAGGAGCGTTTCGAGGAGCTTCTCTCGCTTCTTGGGATCCTTGTCCTCGGTGAAATACTTCTCTTCGAGGGTGGTTGGAGCCGTTCCCCGGACATCGAGAACCACTCGCTTCAGGAACGCGGCATCCGAGTTTGCCGAGGCAGGGGCTTCCAACTGTACCAAGAGTTGGGTCTCCGAATTGCCGTCGTTTACGAAGATATCCGGCCAGCCATCGCCATCGAGGTCAACGAAGGGGGCTGTGTGGAAGTACTGGAGGAACGCTTCACCTTTACCATCGACATAGATGCTATCGTTTTTGACATCGACACGGACGATACCGTTTTCTCCCCTAGCCACCATCGTCCGCCGGACATCCTGTACCTTCCCAGTTTGGTCATCGACTCGAACGACCAGGCGTTTTCCGTCCGGCGTGAACGCAGCTTCGGTTGGCTTAACCTTTTGTTCCGTACCGGCATCAATCACTACGAGTGTCATGGGTTTCCCGTCTTTGGCGGTAACCACGCGGAGCAAGCGGATTTTTTCCGCAGGCACCTCAAACTTCTTCGCCAGTTGTGCCAGGATTGCATCGTCTTCGCTCATCCATACGACCACCTTGGCTCGCTTGTCGGTATCCTCATCGGCAATGAAGAACCATTTCTCGACATCGGTTGGCGGCGTTCCTCTCAGATCGAGGGTCAACCGCCTGAGGAAGGTTTCATCGTCCATTCCCTTGGTGTCGAAATTGCGTTCGTTCACCACCACGTCCAGGGTCTGCTTGGTACCTGGGTTGGCTTGCGGGTTGTTGGTTGGCGAAGCGACCGCAGGCTTCCCACTTGGTGCCTGTGCCGGATCGTCGCCGGCAGCAGCCGGAACGAGGCCGAGCCCAAGCCCGCCTGTTAGTGCCACCGCGGTAAGAAGTGCGAGAGCGACTGTCTTGAGTTTGGTCAACAGCATCATTCGGATGACTCCGTCGGACAATTGGATGGCATGAGCGGACACGAGGGAGGTAGCAATGCCTCCACCGGCGACCGTCTCGGCAGCCTGCGCCAGTCCATAAGCCAGACTGTGCGAAACGGCGGTGACGGTGCCATGCGATGTGAGCAGCCCAGCAAGCGCTCCACCGGAGAGTGTGACGCCGCGACGGGTGAGTCGCTGGGCAAGCGTTCGCCGGGCGGTGGCGATTCGGCTTGCGAGTGTAGCCAGGGGCACGCCGAGGTGCTTGGCCACTTCCCGCTGGGCACGGCCTTCAAGATCGCAGAGAACGATGGGCAGGCGAAGGTTGTCCGGCAACCGGGCCAGTTCCTCATCGATCACGGGCTGGAGGTCGGACCAGACATCGGGTGGACTCGTTACGGGCGGCTCAGGCATGACATCCACCTGCTTTTCCCGGGATCTTCGGCGGGCCAGGACCACCCGGGCCTTGATCGCCGTTCGATACGCCACCCCATAGAGCCAGTTACCAACTTGTTCTCGCGGTTTGATGGCCGCAGCGCGTCGAGCCAGGACGAGAAAGACAGCCTGGAAGGCATCGTCGGCGGTGGTGTGATCGCCGGTAACGCGTCGACACACCCCGAGAACCATAGGTCCATGTCGGCGCACAAGCCCGGCGAAGGCATCGGCATCGCGATTGGCAACGAAGGCACCGAGCAGTTGTCCATCGGTACGTTCGCTGACGGCTCTGGCGAGAACGACCCGCCGAAGCTTCGGCATTAAGCGGCTGGCTGGCCCGGTCGGCATCAGGAGAACTCCAAATCTCGTGTCCGTAAAGCTATTGCCCCCAAACCGGCGAGCGTCCGAAAGTCGATTGCTCAAACCAGTCGAAATGGTGGGCTACGGGTATATTTTCCCTCAGCGAGATCCAGAATGGGCAAAAAAAGAGTTATACTCCGCGCGGTTTGTATGGAGTTGTTATTTGTTTGGTTGACCCGCTCACTTTGTGTTCGGCTCCGCCCACGCGTGGGCAGACTGTCATCGGTTCAGACGTGTTGATCCGAGGGTGTCAGCGTTGTCGGCGGTGTCAGTAATCTCACAAGATTGCGATGATGTGTTTTGGGCACTTTACAAGGCGTTTTCCTTCCCAATCACAGATTCATACGCCAGTCTCTGTCACAAATTGTCATGTGGCAAAGCCCTTTGCCACATACTCGATGACACGAATTAATCACTTCAATCATAAACAAACTCGTGATGAGATCCTGGGCGAACCCATCGAGTTGCAATTCAACTCGATGGGTGTCGGCCAGATTGATTCTCAGGGCTTTGCTGGGGGAACCGGAACAGTCTCGGTCCTCGACACTTTTTGCTTCGTCCCCTCTTCTGTCGTGGCAAGAGCCTTCGCCACCTCAACCCACGCCGCCTTGCGATCCACTGTCTTCCCTGCGAGACCGAGCGTCAGCCGCTTCTCGGTATCCGTCGGCAGCCGGCCAACCGTAGCCAGAGTTACCGCTTCCAGCATCTCGGCGTCGGACTTTTTCGCAGCGAGAAGTTCGCCCACGAGCTTCTCCAGGCGAGTCGGCTGTGGGACTGGTGGTGTGGCGGGTTGGATTGTCGCAGTGGGTGGCTGTGGATTGACGTAGTAGTTTAATTCGGCCTGCCGGTACGGTATGGCGAATGCCTGTGGATTGACAGAACCGTAGTAGTTCAATTCGGCCTGCTGGTACGGTAAGATACGGAACGGTTCGTTGTAGGTGGCAGCTGCGGAAGGTGCGGCCAGCATCTTCTTTTTCCACTCATCGCCCAGTTTCTTGGCCACCGTGGGGTCTTTGAGGAGCGTATCGAGGAGTTTCTCCCGCTTCTTGGGATCCTTGTCTTCCGAGAAATATCTCTCTTCGAGAGATGTTGGAGGCGTTCCACGCGCATCGAGCAGAACTCGCTTCAGAAATTCCGCATCCGAGTTCTTTGTGTTATCTCCATACACGGTGAATTGGTTGGTAACAAAGATATCCGTTCTTCCATCATTGTCGAAGTCCAGCCAAACAGATTGGTTGCCCCCAACGATCGGTGTGGCGTTATTATTTTCACCGGCCTGAATTGTGTCTTTTTGCCAGTACTTCTTTGGAGAGCCAATCTCCTTCCCGGTTTCCACGTCCCAAATCCTCACTCTTCCGGAGACTCGCCCGGTTTTCTCATCGACCGTTTGCGTGACCAGTTTCTTTCCATCGGGAGTGAATGCGGCAGCAACCGGGTCGATTTTCGGCTCGACAGCAGCGACAACAATTGCGAGTTTCGCGAGTTTTCCTGTTCTGGCATCCACCACACGCACCAGCCGGATCTTTTCCGCGGGAACCCCAAGCTTCTTCGCCAGTTGTGCCAGGATGGCCTCGTCTTCGGTCATCCACACGACCACTTTGGCTCGCTTGTCGGCATCCTGATCGGCAATGAAGAATGACATCTCGATATCGGTTGGTGGCGTACCGCAGAGATCGAGGATTAGCCGCTTGAGGAAGGTAGCATCATCCACCAGGCCCAAATTCGGTTGCTTTATGTCTTGGAGCGCATGGTTCAGCGGGAACGCAAAATCGAGCGCCAGCGGCAGCGGCCCGAGAGCCGGGATCGAAACACGAACGCCAGTTCCGACCGCAACCCGGTAGTTGTGGATCGTCCCGTGATCGCAGAAGAGGACGCCCATGAGCGTGTCGTTACTCACGAGTGGAACTTGGTATTCGATCGTATTTAGCTCGTTCACCACCACCTTGAAAGGTTGTTCAGCCCCCTGCTTGCTCGGAGCATTACTTGCGGGAGGCGCAGCAGTAACCGCTGATTTACCAGTTTGCGGCTGGGCTGGATCGTCGCCGGCAGCAGCCGGAACGAGGCCGAGCCCAAGCCCGCCTGTCAGTGCTACCGCGGTAAGAAGGGCGACGGCGACAGTCTTGAGTTTGGTCAACAGCATCATTCGGATGACTCCGTCGGACAATTGGATGGCATGAGCGGACACGAGGGAGGTAGCAATGCCTCCACCGGCGACCGTCTCGGCAGCCTGCGCCAGTCCATAAGCCAGACTGTGCGAAACGGCGGTGACGGTGCCATGCGATGTGAGCAGCCCAGCAAGCGCTCCACCGGAGAGTGTGACGCCGCGACGGGTGAGTCGCTGGGCAAGCGTTCGCCGGGCGGTGGCGATTCGGCTTGCGAGTGTAGCCAGGGGCACGCCGAGGTGCTTGGCCACTTCCCGCTGGGCACGGCCTTCAAGATCGCAGAGAACGATGGGCAGGCGAAGGTTGTCCGGCAACCGGGCCAGTTCCTCATCGATCACGGGCTGGAGGTCGGACCAGACATCGGGTGGACTCGTTACGGGCGGCTCAGGCATGACATCCACCTGCTTTTCCCGGGATCTTCGGCGGGCCAGGACCACCCGGGCCTTGATCGCCGTTCGATACGCCACCCCATAGAGCCAGTTACCAACTTGTTCTCGCGGTTTGATGGCCGCAGCGCGTCGAGCCAGGACGAGAAAGACAGCCTGGAAGGCATCGTCGGCGGTGGTGTGATCGCCGGTAACGCGTCGACACACCCCGAGAACCATAGGTCCATGTCGGCGCACAAGCCCGGCGAAGGCATCGGCATCGCGATTGGCAACGAAGGCACCGAGCAGTTGTCCATCGGTACGTTCGCTGACGGCTCTGGCGAGAACGACCCGCCGAAGCTTCGGCATTAAGCGGCTGGCTGGCCCGGTCGGCATCAGGAGAACTCCAAATCTCGTGTCCGTAAAGCTATTGCC
>Ga0206850_10008_pt2 | contig 26359 bp, 22 predicted proteins | sample Alteio_BWOrgCont_16_FD_152885 | JGI IMG/M metagenome (GOLD analysis project Ga0206850, IMG submission 152885) | Enriched cells from forest soil in Barre Woods Harvard Forest LTER site, Petersham, Massachusetts, United States -... | ecosystem: Environmental > Terrestrial > Soil > Temperate forest >...
CTGCAGCAGCAGCGAAACGATATGCTTATAACGTCTAGTTTCGCCAGCTACCGCGGCTCATATATTAAATCCCTAATTTACCCCACGTTCCGGCAGGCCTTTGGCCTGTCCTACACGCGGGGCTCCACATCAACAATCGCTACCGGGCTCATGCACTAAATCTCCAATTAACCCCACGTTCCGGCAGGCCTTTGGCCTGTCCTACACGCGGGGCTCCACATCAATAATCGCTACCGCGATAAAGAAAAATCACCAAGAATTTTTGAAGGTCAATAGATCTTGTGCTTGTGGATGTAGTCGAGGGTTTTGGTGGGGATGAGGTGGCCGCAGTATTTTTTGTGGTGTAGTCTTTCTCTCAGTTCGGTGCTGCTGATGTTGAATTTTCTTTCGCCGATGAGTGGAGGGGCTAATTTCAGCAATTCTGTGCTTTCTTTCCAGTCGCCTATAGTTTTTGCGGTATCTTCGCCTAGGAGGAGGTTAAAAGAGGCACCGGGGTTTTCGGTGATGAGATGTCTTATGGTGTCGATGGTGTAGGAGGGGCTTTTTCTTTTGAGTTCCCAGTCGACTAATTTAAAGTGGGGGATATCTGAGATGGCTAGCAGGGCTAGGGTTTTTCTTTGCTCTGGTGTGGCCTTTGTTTCTTCTTTGAAAGGAGAGATGTAGGCGGGGCTAAACCAGACTTCATCTAGAGAGTGTTTCTCGAGGAGGGAAATGGCGAGCTCGAGGTGCCCAAAATGGATGGGGTCAAAGGTTCCGCCAAAAAAGCCGATGTTTTTTTTCTTCATAAGATCATGAGCATTTCACGGTATTTTGGAAGGGGCCATAGTCTATCATCTATCATTTGTTCCATAGCATCAACAGAGGCTCTGGCATCTCTGCAGGCAGAATCTAGTTTTTCAATGTTCAGAAGAGTTTTTTCGACAAGATCCATTTTTTTGATGGCGGTGCTTATAAGAGCTGTGAGTTTCTTTTTATGTGAGGGGATAGAGGCCAACTCTTTTTGATATTGGAGGGCAACGGGCAAGATTTGTGTATGGAATATCTCGAGGAGTAACTTCGCCTCGATGGTTTTTACTTTAGCGTAGTTTTCACTTAATATTTCATAGCGCGCATCTAGCTCTTCTGAAGTAAGAACACCTTCGAAGACTTTTTTTGTCCCCTTTTCTTCGAGAACTTTAAATGCATCGAGAGATTTATTAATGATCGGAAGTTTCCGTTTTTTTGCTTCAGCCACCCACTCGGGAGAGTAGTTATTGCCTGAAAAACGGATAGGGCGCGTTTCTTTAAAGACTTTGCGCAGGACAGCAAATACATGCTCTTTATCTTTTTTGCTTCCTAGCTGATCCATGATCTCATTTAGACTCATCGCAACAATCACATTAAGGACAGAAATAGGGAGGGAACAATTCGCGGAAGAGCCTACTGCCCTAAACTCAAATTTATTTCCGGTGAAGGCAAAAGGAGAAGTTCTGTTTCTATCTGTTGTATCTTTGGCAAGTTCCGCAATCATCGGAATGCCTAAATCCAACTTTTGTTTTTTCTTTTTTAAATCCCCTTTTCCAGTTTCAATCATATCTAACACTCTTTCCAACTCTTCCCCGAGGTAAACGGAGATGATCACAGGAGGGGCTTCATGTCCACCTAGACGGTGATCATTGCCTGCAGAAGCAATTGAAGCGCGCAAGAGGGGGGCATGTTTATGGACAGCCTTTAAAATAGCGGCTAAAAGGACCAAGAAAGGGAGACTATTTTCAGGGCTATCGGTAGGGTCTAGCAGATTTAATCCGGTATCTGTTGCAAGCGACCAATTGTTATGCTTTCCTGAACCGTTAATCCCGGCAAAGGGCTTTTCATGTAAAAGACAAGCGAGGTCGTGACGACGAGCCACTTGGCGCATGAGCTCCATTAAAAGGATATTATGGTCAACAGCAAGAGAGGCTCTTTCAAAAATAGGAGCCACTTCAAATTGTCCTGGCGCGACTTCATTATGGCGTGTCTTTATGGGGATCCCCAGCCTCACAGCTTCTTCCTCAAACTCCCTCATGTAAGCCAAAACCCGCTCTTTTATCGCACCAAAATAATGGTCTTCAAGCTCCTGGCTTTTAGGAGAGGCTGCGCCGACGATAGTTCTCCCTGCCATGATCAAATCTGGTCTTAATTGATAAAACCCTCTATCGATCAAGAAATATTCCTGTTCACATCCTAAAGTGGAAAAAACACTCGTTGCCTTAAGCCCAAAATAATGGGAAAGGCGGAGTGCTGCGTTGTTGATCTTTGCGTCTGAGCGCAAAAGGGGGATTTTTGCGTCGAGAGCATCTCCTGTCCATGAAAAAAATACTGAAGGAATACAAAGAACAGAAGATCCACTGCTTTTCCAAATAAACGCATAAGAAGAGGGATCCCAGCTGGTGTAGCCTCTTGCCGAATGGGTCGCTCTTAGGCCCCCTGAAGGAAACGAAGAAGCATCAGGCTCCCCTCCCATTAGCTGCTTACCTGAAAATTTCTCTAAAACTGAATCTAAAGTTTTCCAATCTAAAAAAGCGTCCTGTTTTTCGGCAGAAAGCCCTGTAAGGGGTTGGAACCAGTGGCAAAAATGGGTAGCGCCTAAGTTAATTGCCCAATCTTTCATGGCTTGCGCGATGATATCTGCATAGAGTACGTTGAATTTGCCTCTGCCAAGAAGGACCTCGTCTAAGTGGGAATTGATCTCCTTGGGAAGCATCTTTTCCATCACTTTTCGATTAAAGCAAAGCTCTCCAAATATATCAACTGAAGGCCCTTTCGACCCTGTCATTCTAATTTTTCTAAAAGTGACATCTCTAACAGCTTCAAATCTTGGGTTCATATGATTAACCATCCATTTTTTAACGCAAACGTCTTAAGTTTTCGATCGGGGTTTACCGCAACAGGTTTTTTTGCACATAATAGCATGGGAAGATCCAAAATACTATCTGAATAAGCTGCCACTTCCCCATTTTCTCCCATAATCGCCTTGGCTTTAAAATCTCCATGCATAACGGAAGAAATTTTACACAATTTTTGATCTTTGTCAACCAGATATTGGGTCGCCCTATATTTATCCACCCCAAGCTTTTTAGCAATTTTCCCCACTAAAAAATCAGGCGAAGAAGAAAGGATCATGGTGTACTCTGCTTGTTTTAATGCGCTGAAGGCAGGAGGATATAGATAAGAAGGCAAAATCTCCTCTATAAATTGATCGGCCTGTTCGTTTAAAAGATTTAAAGATTTACCTTTAAGCAGCCTTTCAAAGAGTTTGGAATGGTAATCGAGGAACGAAAGTTTGAGATAGCGGTGTCTTATGTAATAAAATGCGGCAAAAGCCACATCAATAAGAGAGAGGATTTTTTTCCTATAAAGATAGAGGCAGAAGCAGTAGCTTACGTTAATCCGCAATAACGTATGATCCAAATCGAATACAGAAAGCATTTATAACTTACCTTTGGAAAGAGAAGATCGGGCACGCACGCGGGCACGGGCACAGGCACGAAAGAGGGAACCACTTAAGCTCTCTTCTCTTTCCGGATTTCGTGCCCGTGCCCGTGCCCGCGTGCGTGCCCGATCCCCCTCTTCTTCTTCACTTATTTTCTATTTCTTCGATTTTTTCTTCGATTTCGATGACGGCAGCGTTTGCTTTATCAAGGCGCTCTTTTTCTTCGTCCATGAGTTCGCGGTACATCATCGCCTTTTCAAAATCGAAGCCAGACCCACCGATTGCCTTTCTATGAGCCTCTATCTGGTTCTTGATTTCTCCTCTTCTCTCTTTGCGCTGAGCAAGGAGAGTTTTGAAGTTTTCTAAAGTTTGAAGATCATCCGCAGATAAGTTTAATAGCGCCTTTTCTTTTTTCTCGACGATCGCATCTTTAAGCTGCTTCAGGCTCTTTTCAATCAGCATCTTCTCAGATTTTGACATTTGAAGCTGTTGGAGAGACGCTGTAAAATCTTCATAAGAAACATCCAGGTCAGTAGTTTCAACATCCAGAAGAACAGATGCAATTTTATCTTTCAATTGCTGCAGCCTTTCTCTCTTCTGTCTTTCCATTTCGGCAAGGCGCTCCTTTTCCTGTTCTTCTTGAGCGCGCATCTTATCGTAATTTTCTTTTTGGACGAGCTTTTTCAGCGCGAATTCTTTTTTGCGCTCTTTATCTTTTTCTCTAATTTCATCCCAGCATCTGCTTAGCTTAACGCGTGTTTCAGTAAAAGCGTGGGTATTTAACGTTAGAAGCTTTGCAATTGCTTGAAGAGCCTTGATCTCGTCTCGCATAACAAAAAGAGGGGTCTCCTCTTGATTTTTTTGAACGAATTCTTCCACATCAGCACAGAATTGATCGGAAATTTGTTTAATTAAATCTTTTCTTCTTGGAAAAATCTTATCACCAGCTGCAGAAAGGCGCTCAAAAAACTTTGTTTTTTGACGGATGCGCATCCCTGTTTTAATAACTTCTTTGCGCAGACCGTTAACTCTCGAGGCGAGTGTGTTTAAAAGATCGAGTTCCTTTTGGATATTGTTATAACATTCTTGCTTTGCTTCCAAAGCGAGACTTCTAAAGTAGAAATCGATCGGCAAAGTCTGAGCTAAAAGCTGATCGTAATTTACAAGATCATTCTCCAATGCTGCGATGGCAAGCTCGATTTGCTCGACTGCAAAAGCAGACTGCTCATCTAAAATCTCTTTGAGCCGTTTCGCTTCAGCAGAAAGCTCGATATATTCTGCCCAGAAAAGTGCTCGGCTCTTCGGATTTAGAGCCTCTTTAAAGAGAGGGAGACTTAATCTTTTCCCTCCCCAAAAGTCTTCAAACTTGGGATTCCCCGTGCTCGACAGACTCATACGCATAAAATCGAGAGCAAGCCTTAACCTCTCTTCTGCGCTTTGGTCCTTTTCGAACTGTTCTAGAAATGCCTTGAATGTTGCTGTAGGCTCTTTTTTAGGCTTAGATTCTGTCTGTATAACTGTGCTCATTGGTGCTTTCTTTGGTTTATTGGTCACAGTATTTTATTCAATATGAGCATTATTGAAAAGCAAAGAAATTATTTAAGAAAATAAGAAGAAGATCGGGCACGCACGCGGGCACGGGCACGGGCAGGAAAGAGGGAAGTACTTAAGCTTTCTTCTCTTTCCGGATTTCGTGCCCGTGCCCATGTGCGTGCCCGATCTCTTTCTTTTCTAGAAACTCTGCTCGTAATCCTGAATGAGCATTTCTGCAGCATTTTCAAAGGAGATATTGTCTATGTTAAGCCATCTAAAAAGAGGTTCTTTGCGAAACCAGGTAAATTGCCTTTTGGCGTAGCGCCTTGAAGCTTTTTTAAAAGAATCAACAAAAATACTCCAATCCTCCTCACTCTGAACGCTATGGAGAAAATCCAGACACTGCCTATAGCCAATCGCTTGGGAAGCAGACATATTCTTTTCCAATCCCCTCTGCTGCAGCCCCTTAACTTCCTCGACAAGTCCCTCTCCAATCATCTTTTCACAACGCAAATCTACTTTGGGGTATAAAATTTCTTTAGGCATATAGACAAACCAGCATCTAAAATCATACGATTCTTGGTTTGCATTAGAATGGATAGAAAAATCAGAAACTTTTTTATTTGTCAGACTGATAATTTCTAGGGCGCGAATGATTTTTTGCCTGTCACTTCTGGTAATCTTTCCAGCGTAGTCTGGGTCGAGGTTTTTGAGCCTTTCATAGAGGACATTCACCCCTTTTTCATTCATCTCGTCTTCAAGATTGGTTCTGACCTGCCGCACAGAAGGGGGGCCGCTGGGAGGGCCTGAAAGAAGCGAATGGAGATAAAACCCGGTTCCTCCGACGACAATAGGGACATGATTCCTCGCTAATGTCCCTTCAATTGCCTGCATCGCCTCCATATAAAAATCCATCACATTAAAGCTCTCTGTTATGTCTCTAATATCAATGAGGTGGTGAGGAACTTTTGCCCTATCAGCATGACTTACTTTTGCAGTTCCAATGTCCATGTTCCTATACACCTGCATCGAATCGGCAGAGACGATCTCTCCCCCAAGAACACTTGCAACAAGAAGAGAAAGGGGTGTTTTCCCCACGGCGGTTGGCCCAGAGATGACAATCACTTTTTTCCTTTTTGTCTTAGGGGGAATTTTGCTTTTTAAGGGGAGGGTAAAATGACTAATAAGCTCCTGAAGTTCCTTATCTTGAGAAAGTACTCCCTGAGCCACCATCTACCTCAATGCATCTTCTTCGCTTGAAAATATGTTTAAAATTCTTTCAAAACCTGCCATACGGATGATTTCCATGACATCTTCGCTCATCGAGCAAAGGAGAAGCTCTCCATCGCTTGCCTTCATCTTCTTCGTTGCTGACAAAAGGAGGCGCATACCGGCACTGCTTAAATAGTCAACCCTTGCAAAATCAAGAAGGACTTTCTTTTTCTTTAAAGATAAAAAAGGTTGCAGCTTCTTATCGAGCACAGGTGATGTGGAAGCATCTAATCTCCCTTCCAAACGGAGGATTGCAATCCCGCTTCGATCTTCTGATTCAATATCCATAGAACAACTATAGCAAAAATGTTTTAATTAATCAACTCAACTCTTACGCGACGTCCCAAACGGGCGCCGACACTAGTTGCAATCGTGCGCAAAGATTTAATTGTTCTCCCTTGACGTCCTACCACTTTCGCTACATCTTCGGCTGAAACGCGCACTTCCAAAATTGTATCATTTTCAATGTCTGTAGCCTTAACCTCTACAGCGTCGGGCTTGTCCACAATATTTTTTATTAAATAGGCAATAAACTGGTGCATTTTTGTGACTCCTTTGAACGATAAAAACCATATCATCCCCGAATCAATTGACGCAACCCAAAAAAAATATTGATAGTTTCTTATAAACAGACTATGGATTAATATGAGACACAGCTCAGTAGGCGACGTTAATGAGACGATAGTCTCGAACGCTCTGAGGGCTGTGTCTCACTTTTTTTATAGTGCTTCTGGTTCTGTTGGAAGGGCTCTAACCCATGTATCTACTCCATTAACGTTTAGCCAACCGCCGACACTTGGACCCAGATTTTCCGCAGGAGGAACGAGTCTTACTTTTGACATATTTGCTTTTAGCATCATCTTTTCACCTTTGACAGTCGCTTCTTTAAATCTAATATCTTCTTCCCCTTTTACTATACTTCCTACCAAAAGAATAATTTCTTTTGTCAGAGCTGTCTGAAGCGAGTGGTCTGTGAAATATTGTCTAATAGGACCCTTCTCGGAGTTTAAAAAATTACCGAGTAATGAGGCATAGTGTTGATGTTCTTTTTTTTCCTTTTCATTGGAAGCACACCCCGCGGTTCCCCTTCGAGATGCCATTGCTCCTAGAAGCAATAGACTCACACCGCTTGCAATCAAGGCTGGAGAACGACCTCCACCTAGAATAACACCTATACAAATAAGTCCAGCGATCATACTGGCCATGCCTACATATGATAATGCTTGAAATACATAAGATCGGAATTCAGCAGAATATGCGCAATCTGTCTCTCTTCGAATCGCCTTCTCATAACAACTACGATCACCAAGAGGAACTATTTTAATAACGTTCCCAACTTTTACATTCGTTGCTGCAACTGGCCCTGCTGGAACAGACGATGGGGGTAATGATGCGCTCGGGCTATAAGCTGGGGGTGGGGTTGGTAATGGTGCGCTCGGGGTATTTTCGCTACTTACTGCTAATGATGGGTATGTCATAATATTTACTCTCCTTGTTGTTATAGTTAAAATACGGTAATTTCATTATTATAAAGCAAATTGAATTATAGCTTCAATCTAAATCATTTTATATAAAATAGTAAAATTTTTAGTATTCCAATCTCAAGTTTTTAAATAATTTTATATGCAAGATGAAGGCAAGCTTAGGGGAAACTAACGGCTTTTAAAGAGTTAGGGTGAACATCATTTGGGTGGACCAAAAGTTGGGGCCTACCTGCCCTTCAACATCGAGTTGAAGCAGTTTGATCCGCTTTTTGTCTATTGCTACACCAAATTGTATAGCAAGATCTGCAAGATTTAGAGTCCGATTCACAGCAGCGGCCGTTACTGTAAAGGAGCCGGGAGATCCTACAAAAGCCCCGTTTACGTTACCTGTGCCAAAGGGTTGTTGAAATACGTAGCCAAGCTTTTCTTTTAGAAAGAATGTTCCCCAGCAAGAGCACCATTGATCGGTCCGTTTTATACCTGTCTCACTGCGCAAAATCGAAGCGGTGTGTCCACCTTGTTTTGCATTAAAAAGGCCTCCTCCATGTTCCTGATAGCCCTGTTGCCATGTGACAGCCCAGTCAAGCTGGGTAAAGGGTGTCAAGCTTGTCAAAGAGCGCCAGATATTATAGCCAACTTCGAGGTGGGGAACACATTGCCACGCACGAATATTTGCTTTAGCCTGCTCAGAATAGCCGGGAAAGGAAATATTTCTTGTGTTTTTTATCTGTTCATAAACAGCCCAAATCGCAGGGGAAATATAAAAATTCCCGATGTTTGTATCTCCATAAATATTGGCAAAATAATAATTAATTTTTCCAGAACCCCTATGATGATCATCTATGAAATGGGTGTATGCATATCCTAAAGATCCTCCTACAAGATCGCAGGGAGTGATGTTGTAATCAAGACCACCAAGCATTGCACCTGTATAAAAATTAAACGAGGGATCATCCTTGGATGCTGCTCCATGTGCATCTTCGCCAAATGCAGAAATCCAACCATTATAGGGACAATCTTTTTCCTTTTGTTCCCCTAAAGGGGTCTCAGAGTCATCACATTCACACACAAGTAAATCAGCAGCAGCGAGAACTTCCGATCGAGAAAAAGGCCTTGTACGCGCCGAATCTATATGTCCAGAGAGAAAATCACTTAAAGAAAATATCACCTGTGTTGCTATGTAATTTCCAAACGCATTTCTTGAAGGGGAAATGCTATCTAAAGCATCAACAAGTGTGGGGTAGTTAAGATTGTTTAGCAAAAGTGTGGCTTCTGGAGAAGTTTTTGATAAATAATTTGCCATTTTTAACGCATTTCCGGACAACCCCTCAATAGGCACAGGGATCAACTGATATGACAAATAAATCACGCTCGGATCGTATGTCACACCGAGAATAGTATACCCAGGAATTCCTCCGGTAATTGTTGGACCAAAAGTGCCGTAATATACTCCTTCAAGAATAGGGATCGAGCCGGTAAATCCATAATTTCCCGGATCTCCGGTCACATTTAATGTTGTATTATTTAAAGTGATACCATTAGACCCTGTGATAAGAACTAAAGAAGAATCGCCTGGGGAAGTTTCAATATTTGTAATTGCTCCACAAAGCAATGAGATTCCCGCTACCGTTGTATCAAGAGTTAAAGTTCCAACAGAATTACCAGGAGACAATATGCCAGAAATGGGGCCTCCTCCATAAATAGTTCCTGTTCCTCCTATAGTCCCTCCAGAATTAACAGTGATTCCTCCTAAAATTGATCCATTGACGGATAGTCTTCCTCCTTGAACTGTTGTCCCTCCGATATAGGTGTTGTTTCCTTCCAAAACCAACGTACCGGGCCCTTGCATCGTTAAAGAGGCTCCGCTTCCCCGCCCTGCAACCAAAGCACCTCCACCGGGAATGGAAATGGGACTATCATCGGCTATAGTTCCATTAAGAATTACCGTATTTCCTTCTCCCGGAGCAAAAGCAATCAATGAGGGAGGACCATTATAGGAATAGATAAATAAATCACTTCCAACAGCAGCCCCCAATCCTGAATTGGAAGATACGGTACTATTAGAAAATGTACAATTGCCCTGGATAGTGAGGCTTGCATAATCTATATATGCCCCATTAACAAAAATTGCTCCGCCATAGGCGCTACCATCTCCTCCTGCATCATCACTTGCATTACAACCTCCCGGGCCTCCTCCTCCATTCGAACCTGTTTGATAACCGCTCCCTCCGCCTCCTCCAAAGCCGAGGCCACTTGAATAGCCACCGTCTCCACCACCTCCATCACCCTGACCCGCAGCAGTTCCTCCGGCTCCTCCTCCTCCAAAACCACCTGAACCAGAGGTATAAGTCATATAATTATAAAAAGTTGTCACAGCGCCTCCCCCGCCAGGACCTCCATTACCTCCTATAAAGCCAGCGCCGCCACCTCCTCCATACTGACTGGTATTGCTTTCGCCGCCGCCACCTCCCCCTCCAAGACCTCCCTCACTTTGATTGCCCCCAGCGCCGCCGCCACCACCACCACCATTTCCTCCTAAAGTTTGATAAGTCAATGCAGCCGCATTGTATCCGCCTCCACCGCCAGCTGTTGAGGTAAATGCTCCTGGATTGGTTCCTCCACCAGCTCCTCCTGAGGTACCGCCACTGCCTCCACCACCACCAAACACATAGGTTGGAACGAATCCTCCAGTGTTTCCTGTAGCAGAAGTAGATCCATCTGCTCCGTCTGCACCAATAATAGCGCTGCCACCACCACCTAAAGTACCGCTATCTCCTTTTCCCCCATTTCCTCCTGCTCCACCTCCACCACCGCCATAAGAATTATCAGGTGCGGGAAGGGAGGTATCACTCGAGCCGCCATTTCCTACAACTCCCCCTCCTCCTCCTGAACCAGCGCCACCTGAGCCATCTCCACCGTTTCCTCCCATACCGCCGCCGCCACCGCCACCGCCACTCGTTGTCCCTGACCCTCCCCTCCCGGCGCTTGCACCATTATCTATAAAGTTGACGTTGTTAATAGTTACAGCAGCGCTATCAATGAAAAGAGCGCCTCCGAGTCCGGCTCCAGCACCACCACCGCCCGTTGCTCCTGAAGGCGCTCCTCCATTTCCCCCATTTCCCCCTTGAGCCACTCCATTCTGAATAGTTAAATTTTGCAATGTAGCAGTTCCTTGCACTATAAAAAAGGGACGGCAAACATTACCACCATCGATAATTGTGGGCGTGCCTGAACTATTTCCTATTGTGATTGTGCTAGGATCAAATAAATTAATCAAAGGAGGAGGCTGTGATAAAGTTACTTGGGGTACATTAAAGGTAACTGTGTTGGTAGATGGATTGCTCTCTTGAGCCTGTGCATTGAGAATTTGATTCAATACAAAACGAAAATCGCCGCTGTTTCCAGAACCGGCTCCTCCCATATTTACTGAAGAGTCACTGCCTAAATTGACTGTGTAGTCAGCACCATAGAGCCCAGACATCAAAACAGATAAAACAACACTAGAAGAAATAGCTAACTTTGATTTCATAAATTCTCATCCTTTTTTCCAAATCCAAACGCAACAGGAAGCGTTATCTTGTCATACCAAAAAGTTGAATATTTATGGTACCTGAAAATTACGTGTAGTGCTTGCACCCGATTGACGCGCGCATGGACTATGGACAAAATGAGACAGTTGCAAAAGTCTTTGAAACGGAGGTGTTTTTGACCACGAAGTGGTAATTTTGCCGCGAATGCGGCTACAGTTGCTAGCCGGGGGTGACGAGCGGGAACCCCCGGAAATATGTCCACCCACACAAGAGCCGCGTACAGCGGCGACACTCTTTTTCACCTCTGTCGCCGCTACGCGGCTCTGATGTAAATAATGGCATGGTCCGTGGGTTCCCTTCGGTCACGCCACGGCTAGCAACTGTAGCCGCATTCGCGGCAAAATTACCGCTTCGCGGTTAAGTTACTTCTGGGTTTTGATGAAGGCGAGCTTGGGGATGCGCAGGTCGATGATTTGGGTGTCTGAGGAGAGCTCGGGGCGCAGCGAGAGGTAGTTGCCGAGTTCTTGCTGGTAGTTTTTGGTGCTGAGGCGGAGATAAGTGCTCTCTGTGATGAGGACGATTTCTCTGGAGCCGCAACTGGGTGCAAAGGCATTTGCTACATCTATCCGTTTTAGAGAGAATGTTTGTGGAGGGAGAAGTTTTAAAATTTTAAAGGCTAGAGCGAGTTCTTTTGGGTTGGATTTTTTGCTGAGGTAGATTTCGGGGAGATTTTTGGGGGTAAAGAAGGGGTATATGGGGAATACGTGTCCTTCTTCATCTATAGCCCTGTTATGATAATTACCCAACCATGCGATGGGCTTTCTCACTGTATAGTCAATATAGACACTGCCCGGCGCTAGTACTGTGACATGCGCTTCTTTAATGACAGGGGATTTAAGAAGTTTCGCTTCCGCTTTTTTACAATTAAAACGATAAATTGAAGTGGGCCGGTCACAGGAAATGCTTAGAAGCTCTGCTAGATAAACGGTTTTTAAAGCTTCTTTTTGGGGGCCTGTCTGAATAATAGAAACAATATTGAAGCGAGGATCATTTTCCCTTTGTTTTTCTAGAGGCAGCCAGTAGTGGAGATAAAAAGCTGTCCCCCCGGAAATAATCAACGTGGAGAGAAAAATTTCTATGAAGGCACGCTTTTTAGAAAGAGACAAGCTGCGATCCTAATTGTGTGATATCCCCTGCCCCAAGGGTAAGAAGGATATCGCCGGGTTTTAGGAACTTTAATAAATGGTCTTTAAGCTCTCCTCTTGGCACATAAGTGATAGTGGCCCTGCTTTTTGTTTTTATTTTTTCTAGAAGCACTTGGGAATTGATCCCAGGGATCGGTTGTTCAAAGGCTCCATAGATATCGGTCAGAATAAGATGGTCTATATAATCAAAGCAAGAGGGATATTGCTCGAGGCAATCCTGAGTTCTCGAATAACGATGAGGCTGGAAAGCCACAATGATCCGCTTGAGTGGCATCGCTGTTCTAAGTGCGAGAAGGGTTTTGGCGATCTCTGTAGGATGATGTCCATAATCGTCGAAAATAAGAGCTTGATTAAACTCCCCTTTTTTCTCCATCCTTCTTTTTATCCCTTGAAAGTCTTTAAAAGCCTCTCTGATGATTTTTTCAGGAATTTTCAAGCTAAGAGCTAACCCAAAAACCGCAGCTGCATTTAAAACATTATGATCTCCTATGAGAGGTATTTCAATCTCATCGTAATCCTCTCCTAGGAAAGAGATGTCAAAAAAGAGGTGGAAGCCCACTTGGAACGCGTTTTTAATCCAAAGATCTGAGCCTTCTCTAAAACCATAGCTGAGTCCCTGAAAATTTAAAGAATGGAGTTTTTCATCATCGGCGCACCAAAAAAAATGTTCTTTAGAGCGGACCTTTTTAGCAAATTTGCAAAACCCTTCAATCAGAGATTCTTCTGTTTTCCAGTAGTCTAAGTGGTCATTGTCGATATTAGTGATGATGGCGCCAAAGGGTTCATAATTTAAAAAGCTCCCATCGCTTTCATCTGCTTCTGCAACAAAATAGGTTCCCTTACCCTCATCTGCGTTTGTCTCAATCCCTTTCACTATTCCGCCTATGGCAAAAGAGGGATCGAGTCCCGCTTTTCTTAAAACATGAGAAAGAAGGGAAGAGGTGGTGGTTTTTCCATGGGTGCCTGTAACAAGAAGGGCATTTTTACTAGACATGAGTTTTGCTAGCAGCTCTGATCTGTGAAGCAAAGAGAGGTGTCTTTTTAGAGCCTCTTGATATTCAGGATTATCTTTTTTTACCTGAGTGGTGTAAATAACTGTGGAAGCTGAATCGAGGTTTTTTTCTGAATGCTCTTTGTATATCTCAATTCCCTCTGATTTGAGAGTTTCAGTGATTTGACTTGTTCCAAGATCGCTCCCGGTAACTTTGGCTCCCTGCCTCGCTAGTATTTTCGCAAGAGCGCTCATACCAATGCCGCCAATTCCGATAAAATGATAATGTTCTTCTGTCATAAAAATTGTTGTCCTATCAAATCAGAGAGTGTTTTTTGGGGTGTTTTTTCTTTAAACCCTTGAAGAGCCGTCCCCATGTTTTCCAGCTCCTTATCTAAACATTCTACAATAATTTCCCTTAATTTTTCAGCAGAAAGATCTTTTTGTACAAGAAGCTTGCCTCCTCGAACATCTTCTGTGACAAAACGAGCGTTTGCCTCCTGGTGCATATCTGTAGCATAAGGATAAGGGATCAAAATCCCCGGAATCCCATAATGCAACTGTTCAAACACACTCGCAGCTCCCGCCCTACAAATGACTAGATCAGCTGCTTGCCATGCGATAAACATCGACTCTTCAAAAACTTTCACACAAGCATCAATCTGCAGCTGCTCGTATTCTCTTTTCATTTTATCATAATTCTCATTTTTTCCTAGCAAATGGATCACTTGAAAATCATGTGTTTTTTTTAAGAGCTCTGCTGCCTTTATAAAATGGGCATTAATTGCTAGAGCTCCCTGCGACCCTCCAAACACCAAAAGGGTCTTTTTTTCCTTAAGACCAAAGTAATTTCTCGCCTCTTCCTTAGGGAAGAATTGTTTTTTACACGCGGGCATCTGAACAACAACACATTTGCCGCGCAAGTGTTTTTTAGCGCTTTCAAAAGAAACATAGGTGCATTTTGCAAAACGGGAAAAAAGGCGGATCACCTTTCCCGGGTAAGCGTTCGACTCGTAAAGAATAAAGGGAACTTTCTTAATTACAGCTGCAACAAGGATAGGCAATGTATGAAAACTTCCAAACCCCACAATCAAATCTGGTTTAAAAGAATTCAATACTCTTAAACTTTGAAAAAAGCCTTTCGCTAATAAGAAGAGGGAAAAAAATTTTTCCGTACTGACTATTTCAGTAAACTTAAATCGTTCTTTTTGAAAACACCGATTGGTGGTAAGACCACTTCCGCAAAAAAGAATTTCCCCTTTTCCATGAAGGTCATCCGCGAGTGCTTGCGCCGGAAAAAGGTGCCCCCCTGTTCCACCAGCAGCTAAGAGTATTTTTTTTGACTTTGACATAGTTTATAAACGTTTAAAATCACACATACAGCCAAACAATTCGCAAGCAAGGAAGAACCCCCCTGGCTAAAGAAGGGAAGGTTTGTCCCTTTACTTGGCAAAAGTCCCGATACAACACCTAAATTTAAGAATGCCTGAATACAAATTAAAAAGGTAAAAATAGCTACAACATACGTTCCCTGAATATCTGGGGCCAGCATGGCCATCCGGAGTCCTAAATAGCCTATCATCATGTAAACGATAATTAGGAGTAAAATTCCCATAAAGCCAAATTCTTCAGCGAATATCGCTGCAATATAATCGCTTCTAGCCTCAGGAAGATATTCGAGTTTTTGCAAACTCTCTCCCAGGCCCTTGCCAAAGACTCTCCCTGAGCCTGCGGCAATCTTTGCCTGATGAGGCTGATGACCTTTCCCCTGCAAATCAAGCTCGGGATGAAGATAAATGTGGATCCTATCGGGAACGTGAGCCATTTGAGAAGCCACAACTCCCCCTCCTATGAGAAAAACAAGAAGTGGGAGGACCCAGTAAGTCCATTTCACGCGCGTCAAAAAAAATAAAATCACAAGCGATGAAAGAATGATTGCAACTGTCCCATTATCAGGTTCAATAAGAATCAGGCTAATGGGCACGGCGATGGTAGCAATAAGTTTTATAAACTCTTTAAAAGAGAGCATCTTTTTGAGAGTTGCCACATGGATATAATAAAGGGGGATCACAAACTTAGCAAATTCAGAGGGCTGAAAGGAAATGCTGAAAAAGCCGAGCCATCTGCGCGCCCCATTAATCTGCTGCCCAATGCCGGGAATGAAAACGAGAATAAGCAAAAACGTCGTAAAGTAAAAAAGGGGCTTGGCTAAGCTTAAGATCGCTCGATACCCGATAACCCAGACAAAAAAAGCCCCAACCCCACCCAGAATCGCATATAAAAGCTGCTTTAGCAAGGCATGATGGGTCCCACATTCAAGTGAGCGATTGAGAACCTCTGCTGAAGTGGTGTTGAACACCATCAGAAGCCCTATCGCAAACAAAAGAACAACACAAAGCAAAAACGCCCGATTCATGAGGACCCCTTAGGAGAAAAAGAAGATCGGGCACGCACGCGGGCACGGGCACGGCCACGAAAGAAAGAAAAACTTAAGGCTTCTTCTCTTTCCGGATTTCGTGCCCGTGCCCGTGCCCGCGTGCGTGCCCGTTCTTCTTCTCATTCTTATTTAATTTTTAACTTATCACCTGGCTTTAGTCGGCGCGCTTTTTCATCATTGAGATTGTTGAGCTTTAAGAGCTCATCTACTTTCATGTGATTTTTTACTGCGATCGTCCAGGGGTTATCTCCATTTTTCACAGTATAAAATTTGACAGCAGGAGGAGCAGTTTCAACTGCAGGTAGAGATTTACCTGAACGCACTTGAAGAACCTGTCCAATTTTCAAATGGGTGGAGGTAAGCTTGTTGAGTTTCATAATCTCTTCAACGGTGGTTCCTTGAGCTCTTGCAATTTTTTCTAAAACATCACCCTTTTTTACTTTCACTTCAAAAGTCTCTTTAGCGGGTGTTGGGATGGGGGTTGCTGCTACCACAGGGGGGTGTGTTACAGGCGGAGGAGTTGCAATTGCCTGCAGATCTTGAACAAAATTAGCTGCAGGAGCGGGAGGATTATTTGTATAATGAGTTAAAACCTGATCAACTTCATCGACGGGCAATCCCTCTACAGGAGCCGCCCCCATCTCAGTAGTGACAGGAGTATTTGACTCTTGTATAACTAAAGAATCCATCCCATCGTCTTTTTTTAAAGCTGTTGTTAATAGCACCACTAAAAGTGCTGCATTCACTAATACTGCAATAATGATCGTATCTTTTCTGCTCATTCTGGCATCTCCATTACATATTTTTTAAATTGGTCGCCCCTATGGGCGTAATCCTTAAACATATCAAAGCTTGCGCAGCCGGGGGATAATAAAACAGAGTCCCCTCTGGCAGCTACAGCTTTAGCCCTTTCTACGGCATTTTGCAGCGAGCTTTCCCTTTCTACATCGAAATCATCGATCAGCTCTTGATAAATTTTGTCTGCTGCCTGCCCAATCACAATAATCTTTTTTACTTTGCCGAAAAAATGTTTCTTCCACGGGACATAAGAGGACCCCTTATCGACTCCCCCAGCAATTAAAACGACTTCCCCTTTCATCATGTTTACGGCCTTTATAACAGCGTCTATATTTGTCCCTTTACTGTCATCATAAAAACGAATTCCTTGAATCTCTTTTACAAATTCTACCCGATGACTCGGCTTTTTAAAAGTGGCTAACGCCTTTAAAAAATCCTCCTCTTTTACATTACATAGAAGTCGTGCAGCCATAATATTCTCCTCTTCAAAATTATGTCCCCCATAGGTCTTGTAATTTTTTAGAAGGTGTTTGTACTCTTTTTCAACTTCTTCATAAATGTAAAGAGTGCCCCCAGGTTTGATACAATTTTCGAGCCGGCATTTAGCAGCAGCATACTCTTCCATAGATTGATAACGATCGAGGTGGTCTGGGGTGATATTAAGGATAACCCCGGCATCGAATACCTTGGTCGTCATTGTTTCCAGCTGATAGGAGCTGAGCTCCACAACAAGAATTTCTTCTGGATGGGGAACATAAGAGGTCAAAGGGATGCCAATATTTCCCAGAGCCTTTGCTTTAATCCCACAACAATTAAGGACATGCTCAATAAGCGCAGTTACAGTAGTTTTTCCATTTGTGCCAGTAATAGCCAGACAGGGTTGGTTAATGTATCGAAATGCAAGCTCAGCTTCTCCTATAACTTCAATCCCCTGCTCCACCGCTTTTTGATAATAAGGGTGGGTATAGGCAATTCCAGGAGAGACGATAACGAGATCTAAGATAGAAAAATCGATCGGCCCTGAAGGTTCCTTATCATCGTAGACAAACACCTTCGCTCCCTTTGCTTCTAAAAAGGGGACCGCCGACTTTCCGCTGATTCCTAATCCTAATACTAATACATTCATTGAAATTTTAAAGATGCCAGTCCTAAAATTGCTAATAATAGCGCTACAATCCAAAAGCGGACAACAACTTTTGTTTCAGGCCATCCTTTATATTCAAAATGGTGGTGGAGGGGACTGCATAAAAAAATCCTCCTCTTGTTGCGCCATTTATAACTTCCCACCTGTAAAATGACTGAAAGTGCCTCTGCAACAAAGATCCCTCCCACCAGAATAAGGAGAAATTCCCTCCTAAGCAACACAGCCGACACCCCAATAATACCCCCAAGTGCAAGGGAGCCTACATCTCCCATAAAAACTTGAGCAGGGTAGCCATTAAACCATAAAAATCCCAGGCATGCCCCCACAAGCGCTGAAAGATAGACCGCCACCTCGATACTCCCCTCAATATAAGGGATGTTCAAATAGTTGGAGAGCTCGCTATTGCCGGAGAGAAATCCTACGACAGCAAAAACACTTGCACACATCACAAGACACCCGGAGGCTAGCCCATCCAGGCCATCTGTCAAGTTCACCGCATTAGATGTACCGACAATCGTAAGGAGGGTGATCAAAAACCCAAGGCCGCTAAAAATATAAACCGGATTTTTATAAAAAGGGATAAAATAAGTATTCATAGTATTTTGTGTTGCCATTAGGTAAATAGCAACCACGGCAGAAAACAAAAGTTGCAATAGAAGCTTTTTCTTTCCCCTTAATCCTTTAGAATTTTTGTGTTTAAGCTTGAGATAATCATCATACCCCCCAATGCCTCCCATCCAAAGAGTGGTGGCAAGCAAAATCCAGGTAAAGGGACTCGTCAAGTCCATCCAAAGAACAAGAGAGGTGAGCATGGAAATCAACATCAATACTCCTCCCATAGTCGGAGTATCCCGCTTCTTTTCATGCAGCTCAATAAGGAGAGGACAATCCTCCACCCTGATCGACTGCCCCGTTTTCATCTCATAAAGCTTCTTGATACACCTCGGCCCAAGAAATATGGTGCAAAAGAGCGCCGTTAGAGCAGCTAGCATCATCCGGGTCGAAGAATAAAAAAATACAGATGGGATGTTGAAAAAAAGAAGCATGTTCTTAGGTTAGCACAAAGTTTGGATTTCTGCTATATACAAAAACAACCTTCTTTAGCGAGCATCAGCTCGCTAACGCTCGCTAAAGAGGGGCTCCAAAATTGCTTTGCAATAGGGATAACCTATTCGAGCAAACGCCAGAGTGCATTTGAGTTGGAGCCTTTGATTAGTACGACGTCATCTTGCTTAACAAGAGCAAACATCCGTTTTTTTAGTTCGGTAAAATCGATGAACATCTCGACAGGTTTATTTCCTTTGGAAAAAATGTCAAACATAGGAGCGCACCCTTTGCCATAACAAAGAAGGTGATCGATCGTTTCTACCGCAAGCTCGGCCACTTCTTTATGACTTTGCTCTGTAAATTCTCCGAGCTCTACCATTTCGCCGAACACAAGAATCTTTTTACCTGCTGTCTTTGGCAAATTAAAGAGGGCGGCTTTACTAGATTCGGGACTGGCGTTGTAAGAATCATTGATAAATACAATCCCCTCTCTTTCAACTTTCTCAAAGCGGCGTTTATAGGATTTGAGTGTCTGCGCCTGTTTGATGATCTCTTCCCAACTCATATTCATATATCTTGCTACAGCTGCAGCTAGCGCAAAATCCTCACACAAATGGGTAGCATCAAAGGGCAAAGCAAATAAAGGGCTATCTTCGATTTGATAGAGATTTCCCACTTTTTTTATATTCTCAATGTAGGTCATTCTTTCATGATAATAGCATCTATTTTCAGCAAATGTGAGGCTTAGCACCGTCTTGGGGCTGGAAAGAATTTCACCTTTGGCCTTTGCTATGTCTTCTTTTCCATTTTTAAAGAAAACAGCCCCTGTGACTCCGATCTTTGTAATCACAGCGATGTCGGGAGGACAAATGTCGACCAATTTTTCAATCTCATGAAAGATATTCATTGCCATTTCAGCCACAAGAACCTGTGGGTCCCCTTCCATATTGAGGATTGCTTCTGGAAAGCCCACTTGAGAGTTTGCATTTCCAGGAGTTTTAGCAACCCTGTATTTAGCTTCAAGAATATGCGCTAAAAACTCTTTAGTTGTTGTCTTACCGATAGAACCGGTAATCGCAATAACAAACGGGGGGTTCACCTTTAAAGCATCCCTGGCCAAGGATTGCAAATAATCCACGACGTCGGGAACACGAATTAAAGGGAGTCCAAAATCCTCCCCTTGATAATCTGCAGAGACAACTGCCCCCGAGGCTTTTTTTGAAGCCACCTCTTTAAGAAAATGATGCCCGTCGAATTTCTCCCCTTTCAAGGCAAAAAACAGATCCCCCTCTTGGACTTTACGGCTATCAATGCGTACCTTTCTCTTCATCTTCTACTCTCCAAATGATTACAATCTTGCCCTTTAATGAGTTCTTTGTCTATACAGGAAATAATGAAGCTCAAACAAGAGCACAAAAAAAAGAAACCGCTTATATTTCTCTTCTCAATTTTAAATCACATTGTGTTTAGCTGAGCTTATTCAAATTTTACTTGGAAGGGCAATTGAATCATAAGTACGCGAAAGTTCGGCTTTTTTTTGCTGGAATCGTTTGGGCTCTATGTGTCGCCGTACTTTGGAAATGGATGAACATACAGGCGGTTTACGAACTTAAGGCGAAGCTTGCCCACCAGCATATCGAACAGGGAAAGCTAGAATCTGCCTACAGAATATTTCGAGAACTTTGCATCGATCTTCCACAAAATCCTGAATACTTATTTCATGCTGGAAAGGTAGGAACATGGTTGCAAAAGTGGAAAGAAAGTGAAGGGCTGCTAAAAAAATGCTTATTACTAGATAGTTTGCATGTCGATGCTGCGCTGCAGCTTGGGTATCTTTTTTTGTATAATCAAAGATGGAAGGAAGCGGAAGAGGTTTTTTCTCTTTACCCCAATCATAAACCTGCAAAAGCAGGTCTAGCAAAAGGGGCCCTATGGAAAGGAGATTATCCCGCCGCCGAAAAGTGGTATCGCGAAATCCTAGATGATGGAGAAGTTAATGAAGAAGCAAGGCTTGGACTCGCAAGATCACTGATAGAGCAGCGAAAATACAGAGAGGCAAGTGTCCAGTATGAGCTTCTTACCCAGCCTGATTTTCAAGGCATGCTTCTGGCCCCGGAAAGGGTGGCTGTGGCTTCTCATACTCGGATCTCTCTTCTTATTGACGCAGATTACATGCAATCCAAGGAAAACGACCCCCAACTTAAAGCGCCTGTTGCTAAGGACTATGGCTTTGCCACTTCCCTTTCTCTATTTTTTCCTGTAGCGGACCTGTGGCGGGTAGATGCGAAGGGGACCTTCTATCATCAAAAGGAAAACAATATTTATCCTCCCGCTCTAGGGGTTAATTACAATGCCCTTCTCGGTGAGGGGGCGGTCACTTCTCGTTATTATTTCAAAAAGGATTGGCGATGGGATCTTTATGCAAAAGTGATCGGCGGCTGGAAAGATGGCTCAATGACTTTCCCTTTTCAACATAAGACCCTTTTTGAGCCTGGGACGACCCTTTTTTATAACAGTAAAAAACAGTTCTTTGTCATCAATGCCCTATACGATTCTATGCTTATTAAAAATTATGCCAGGAGGATCTCTCAACTTTTACTTTTCGGCATGACCGAAGGCGGCTACGGATATCGTTTCGATGTGCGCTACCATCCTGAACTGGAGGGGCGGGTGGGGTGGGCGTTTTACCACGGTTCTTTACGCAACATACAAAATCGGCAAGATCTCTGGGTGCGCACGGGAGTTCCCCTCCTGCCCAAGATGTTCACAGTCATTTATCATTTTGAACACGCTTCTTTTGCCCATCTTTCGCCAAACTACTACTCTTATAAAAACAAATGGCTCCAAGGACTTGGCGCTAGGGTTTATCGCAACATTTTTTCTCATGCCTATTTTGAATTATTTTACGAACACACCTGGGATTTGACCCTAGATCTTATTGAGCCCATTGGCACGTTTATTTTTGTTGCCCCTAGGCAATATCTTAACGGCAACAAGATCTATGGACTTGTGGGTTATTCTAAAAATCGCTATAAACTCGAGCTTTCGGGCCACTATTTTCATAACAACCTTCCCTATACCGACTGGAATACAAAAGGATCTTTACAATGGCAATTTTAAAATCATTATGCTTTTTCTTATGGGCTTGTACATCTGTGCACGCCATTCAAACAGTTGTGATGTGCGACGACGTTGACCTCAGCGAAGCTTTTTATGCAAAAGCAAACGCCCGGCTTAACCCAGAGGGAATTACACTCAAAAAGATTAATTTTTCAGATTATGAACATGAGGACGCTCTCCCTTCTGATCCCATCATTTTTTTTAATTGCCCATGGCAAGGATATAAGCTCTTAGACTACGCCTCTCTTCAAAAGAAGCGGGTGATCTTTATATGGGAACCCCCAACTGTTTATCCCAATCTTTATCTACCTGAAACCCTCCGTTTATTCGACAAGGTTTACACTTGGAACGATACTTTAGTCGATGGGATGAATTTCCTTAAGTTTTATTACCCAAACCTGCAGGGGATGATTCAGGATGTAACGCCATTCCATCAAAAAAAACTGTGCACACAGGTTTCTGGTTATAAACACAGCTCCCATCCCAATGAACTGTATTCACAAAGAGAAGCGGTGATCCAATTTTTCGAATCCTTTCCCAATGATGATTTCCGGTTTTATGGCTACGGATGGGAGTCTGCTGGCTATAAGAACTATGGAGGCTCAGTAGATGACAAGATCCGGACAATTCAACATTACCGGTTTAACTTTTGCTACGAGAACATCAAAGAGATTGAAGGGTATGTTACTGAAAAAATTTTTGATAGTTTTTGCGCCGGATGTGTTCCCATTTATTGGGGCGCAAGCAATATCACCCATTATGTTCCAAAAGAGTGTTTTATTGATCGACGGGATTTTTCTTCACTCGATGAGCTTTATCACTTTTTAAAAACCATGCCTGAGCACAAGTATGAGGAGTATCTTTTTCATATTCGGAAATTCATTGATAGTAAAGAAGCCCAAGTTTTTAAGCGGGAATATTTTAATGACCTCTTTATCCAAGCAGTAATCAGTGCGGTAAAAGAGTCTAAGAGTCCAACAACAGAAGATACATTTTATTTTGAAAAAACAGATCCCAAAAGGGTGGGGAGGCTTTACCAAATGATGAAAGTGCTCGATGCGGTTTTGGCAAAACATGAGATCCCCTATTGGGCCACAGGAGGAACCGTGCTTGGCGCCGTGCGCCATGGAGGGATGATCCCTTGGGATGACGATATAGATATCGAAATTTATGTCGATGACAAGGAGCGGGTTCTTTCCCTTTATTCAGAGTTCGCCTCTTACGGCTTTGAACTAGCCGAGTCTAATTCCAATCTCCGCCTATTTTCCATAGGCCAATTTCCCTACGCCATCCTCGATATTTTCACCTCGGTTTTGGAAGAGGGGAAGATTGTCATGGCGCCGCTTGATGCAAGGCAGAGTTGGCCAAGAAATTATTGGCTTCCAGCTGAGCTCTCTGAGCTCGTAAGAATCCCCTTTGGACCCATCGAGATCATGGCAGCGAAAGAACAGGTGCGTTATTTGAAAGAACAATATGGAGAAGATGTATTAGAAATGGCGATCCCCAATGATCATAAGCACGCGGAAGCAAAGAAAGCTCCAATTGCAAGCTTTGAGCCTGCAGCCTACGAAATCATCGACCCATCAATTCCTCTCCCCTAGGTCACAGTTTTTGATGCGGTCTTTTATGTGGGCGCTACCTTTTTTTGTTTGGAGCAAGGTTTGGAAAAAACGTCCGAAACCTCTGATTCTCCACCAGAGATAGAGCTGCCGATAACCGAAATTTTCGAGCAAACTATAGTATAGGAGGCCGCATAAAGTTTTCGATGAGGGATATCTTTGAAAACTCAATTCCTCAATGAAAAGACATGTGACGCTGAAGATAAAGGTAAAAACGAGAGTGATATTGACAAGAAGCAAGAAAAAAGAGAAATTAAGAATTCCGAGGAATACGCTGAGCAAAATAACAGCAAAGCCAAAAACTTCCATAATTGGCTCCATAGCCTCTCCTAGTAGCCAAAAAGGATAGGTCAAGAAGGCGGTTACCCCGTATGTAGGGTTAAAACACATCGATTTATGAAAAAAAAGACACTCAAGAAGACCTCTATGCCATCTTGTCCGTTGTTTACCTAAATCACTTAATTTCGAGGGAGCCTTAGTCCAAGCAACCGGATCGGGAAGATAAAAAATTTTATAAGGCAATTTTTTCTTTTTCATAATTCTGTGCAACCGCATGATGATCTCCATATCTTCTCCATTAGAAGGATAAAACCCTCCTGCCTTGACAATCACATCTTTGCGAAAGATACAAAAAGCGCCCGATAGGATAAAATTATTCTTTCCAAAATCCCAGCCCTGCCGAATGAAAAAAGCGCGCAAGTATTCAAGCGATTGGATCCCAGTAAGAAATGTTTTGGGGAATTCTTCAGTAGAAATGCGGTTGAATGGAGAATAACAGTCGTTGCTAATGCTGATTGTCCCTCCTACAGCAATCGTTTCAGGTGAGAAAAGAAAGGGGCGGATGTACGCTTTAAATGCAATGTCATCTATCAATGTATCAGAGTCGATACCAATAAAATACTGAGCTTCGCAAGCATTGATCCCCGCATTAAGCGCATCTGATTTTCTGCCATGCTCTTTGTCGATAACAACAAGCTCTGGATGCAACCTGCTACGATAGACAACATTCACCCTCTGGGTCGGTAGGGATTCTTGATAAAACTTGGGGATAACTACAAGATCAAATGCTTTCTTAAGCTCCCCGACGCTATGATCTATCGATCCATCATTAACAACAATGATCTGTTTATAGCGATAAGTAAGATGTAAAATACTGGTTACAGTAGAAACTACATGGTCTGCTTCATTATACATCGGAATGATGAAGCAGATAGGAGGGAGTGAAGAAGAATTGAGCAAGGGGGTAAAATCTTCCGCGTTAAGCTCTCTTTGTCGAGAAAAAATTTTGTATGATCCCAGAATAAGGAGAACCATATACACAACATTAATTGCGCCGAAGTACCAGAGAAAGAACGAATCAAGAGAAAATAAAAAAGATTTGAACCAATCCATCTTCATCATCCAAAAGTTAAGACATATTGCGCTGCTTCATAGGCTTTCACATCTTTAGTTTTACTTTGTCTCTTTAAAATCGTCGTTTTTCCAATTTTCTTGAGAAGTATAGCTGCTTGCAATCGAACACCCCATACGGGGTTAGAAAGATATTTTTCAAGTTTTTTTGTAGCTGTACTAGAGGGGAAATATTCTAAACAAGAGAGGGCAGCAATCTGAATATTCACATCTGGATCACCCAAAGCCTTAATCACAAATGACTCAGTATTTTCGTGCGGATTGCGCGCAAGAATTTTCAGAGCGAGTAAGCGTACTTGCGGATCTTTTGCTACAAGCCATTTGTGCAAGAACGGAAGAGGTAAGCCGATAGTTTTTTTAGATAATATCTCGCAGCAGGCAAGCCGCATTTGCGGGTCTTTTGTCCCTTCAGCTATTTTTAAAATCTCCAAAAAAACCGGCTCAGAGGCCTGTACTAAAATGTCAGTGTAATAACAGCGCGCATAACCGGGTTCCTGAATCATATGTTTTAATGTTTGAAGAATTCCCTTTTGGCTTTCTGAATGAATAGCAGCAGAGCAAGCTTTGGCGCGCACTAAAAATGAAGAATCGTCGACGAGAGAAAGAATAATCGTCTCATCATTTTCCTCTTTACAAAGTGAAAATGCACGAGCCGCCATGTTTCTTTTACGCCAAAAGATGCTTTTAGAAAATCTCCTTGCCTGTGGCAAGAGATATTGGGTGGCAATAGCCTGTTTAATTTCTTCCCAGGGACTACCTTGAAATCGCCGCTCAAAAGACTCCATCACAATCAAAAGAATCGGAAAATCAGAAAACAGAGTATCCGTTTCCAGACTGAAGGAACACTTCTTATTATTTTCAATGAAATCATCGATCAAATGGGAAATTTTCTCCTTAAGCGCGAGCGATCGCTGACGAAAAAAGGGAATAAATGACTTCCAGAGTATTAAGGCTAATCCTAAAAAAAGAAGATAAATACTTTCCGCAAATAGGATAAAAAAGAGAACTTCATGAATAGCATTCAATGAGAAATTAACCTCAAGTTCTGTTTAAACGAAGAAACAAGTAATTTTAGTAAATCTGTGTTATCATTAATGATGATCACACCGTCTCTCTTTTTATTTTTTTCTATAGACTTCACTGCCACTGGGTACCACCGAGGTTGTATATTTCTACATCACACATTACCCATTTTATTAAAATAAAAATGGTTCATGGGAAAAATTGGGGGGTTCGTAACTATTAAATAAAATATGGACATATATGGACAATTATTGCAATATATGACCATGAAATTAAGCGAATGGGCAAAAAAGCA
>Ga0206850_10045_pt3 | contig 26324 bp, 15 predicted proteins | sample Alteio_BWOrgCont_16_FD_152885 | JGI IMG/M metagenome (GOLD analysis project Ga0206850, IMG submission 152885) | Enriched cells from forest soil in Barre Woods Harvard Forest LTER site, Petersham, Massachusetts, United States -... | ecosystem: Environmental > Terrestrial > Soil > Temperate forest >...
CAACCCGGTGCGAGTGGTTGCTGACGGGGGTGACGGCCGGTAGAGTTGGTGCGAGCAGCCGGAGTTCATCGAGTAATTGGTCGCCCATCATACTGGGCATAACCACATCGATCACGGCAACCCGAATCTCATTCTGATGCTTGCGAAAAAGCTCCAGAGCTGTTGCTCCATCTCCGGCCAGGAGTGTTTCATAGCCTAGTTCTTCCAACGTCGAAGCAGTCACCTCTCGCACGTACATTTCATCGTCGACGACCAGTGCCTTCCCGGCAGATTGACGGGTGAACGTAATTGATTCCAACGTCGGAGTACCGACATTGGTCGCCACCACGGGCCAAAGAACCTCGACGGTCGTTCCCCGCGCAGGATAGGTCTCCACCCGAATCGCCCCACGATGGGCTCGCATGATCCCAAGGACGGCAGCGAGACCAAGACCGCGACCCGCGAACTTGGTACTGAAGAAGGGATCAAACATCCGAGCAAGAGCCTCTGGCCCGACACCTGGGCCGGTGTCAGAGATAGCCAGTCGGACGTACCACCCGGCGGTCGGGGGCAGGTGGTAGCCCGCGAGGGAATCGGCCGGCACTTCCACCAGCCTGGTATTCACTCGAATCTCCCCCTGGGCGTTCCCAAGCGATTCGGCAGCGTTCATCACCAAATTTACCAGCACTTGACGGACCTGACCAGGATCGGCGGTGATGGTGGGAATCCCATCGGTCAGTTCAAATCGGATGGTGACCTCCTTGGAGGCTGGAATACCGAGCAGGGCGGTCGAGTTCTGGATCAACTGGTTCAGGTCCGTCTTTCCGGAAGTAATCTGTCCACGGCCTGCATAAGCGAGCAGTTGTCGGCAGAGATCGGCTGCCCGCCGACTGGCTTGCTCAATCTGTTCCAAATAGCCCCCTGCCGGGCTGAACGGAGGGAGTCCCTTGCGAGCCAGCCCTGCACTTCCCAGAATCACCGTCAGGATATTGTTGAAGTCGTGGGCAACTCCACCGGCCAACACTCCCAGGCTCTCCCATTTTTGCGTATCGAGGATTTGTCGGTTGAGTGCTTCACGATCGGCTTCGGCACGTTTCCGTTCGGTGATATCGGTCGTGACTGCAACCAGCCGAACTGCCTTACCGGTTTCGTCGCGAAGAACCTGGCCGCGAGTGGAGAACCAGCGGGGTAAACCGTCTGGTGCCATTATTCGACCCCGGAACTCATAGAACATCGGCTCGCCGGTCTCGATTGCCTGCTGTCGTCCTGCCAGCACATGCGGCACATCATCCGGGTGAACCGACATCAGGGCAATCTCGGGATCTGCGTAGTCAGGCCCTCGTGGGACACCGTAAAAGTCTGGAATATCGACTGTTGTTTCCCATCGATTCGTCACCAGATCCAGATCCCATCCCAACATCCTGGCACCATCAAGGGCCGCGCGCATCCATGCCTCACTGCGTGCCAGACGATCAACTACCCCGCGAAGTTCCCCTTCTTGGGTCTTCAGATCGGTCACATCGAGAACCACGCCCTCCCATCGCACTGCCCCATCCGCTTCTCGCTGCGGAACGCCACAGGCTCGAACCCAGATATCGCGTCCGGTACGAGACCCAATACACCGAACGTCCCGGAACCACTGGCGCAATGGCTCGACCGATACCCGGAACAACTCCCACAACTCGGAGCCGATGTTGGGAACGGATGGGAACTGGCCGGCCGTTAGCATCCGGCTCAGATCAGATGCAGAAAGTTCGAGAATCTGCTCGATATCATTGGAAGGTGCATTGAAGGTGGATGTCCCGTCCTGCGCGAGATGACAGGTGTAGTGGAACCCCGGTATTTGAGGGGGGAGTGGTAGACTGGATTGAGGAGGTATGGGCGACGACATGCACATTCTCGTGGCGAGGGGCGAAGCTCGCTATGCGAGAGAATTATACGACGTTATTACTGCGTGACGAGCGCGGAGGGACGGAAAAACTCCCGGATTCCGAGTAGGGTAAATCGTTTGGAGTTGTGCTAATCTGGGACTGAGTTGCTGACTGGTTAGTTTGGGTTGGCGAGCGATTATGTCTCACCCTTTATATGTTCGCCCCCAACTTCCCAAGAGCCTCATCGCACCGTGCGAGCAGTTGTTCCCGCCGCTTTGCATTGGTGTAACATGCGTGGCATTCTCCCCACTCGCGGGTTTGTTCGACCAATTTCCGCAGAGCCGTAGCGGCCTCTGCTTGCGAAGGACTCGGTTGATTGTGTACCCGAACCATAATGGGCGATGTGTGGGCGAATCCCGCCTTCCCGATACACCGGACCGCGACCCAACACGATCCGGCTGGAGTGAAAGCTTGTTGCAGTTCAGCAGACCAATTTCCTGGGTCTTGGATGAACTTCGGCGGGGTCGATGCGATCGTCTCGCCATTTGCGATGATTTCCAACCGTTCAAATGGCCCCAAACTCTCAGCCTTCGCAGCAAACATCATCTCGCTCGAAGCATCCACAATCTCGCCGGGACGGTGACCATCCACCTGGAATTCCACGAGAGGCGCGGAGGTAACGAACGTGCGGCCGCCACGGATCGCTTCGATCCACCCTTGCGGACTGAACTCCCCAGGAACATGGGCATACGTCCGCATTGCCCCAAGGGGAGTCCGGTTACTGTCCTTGCCACTCGCACCCACTAACGGCACCATTATTCCCATATCCCATAGCCGATAAAGCCACGGCACCAGAGGTCGGGTGCGCGGTCCCGGATCGATTTCGATAGCATCGATTTTTCCGAGGATCGCCGCAATTAGAGCTTCGCCACCGATCAGTTCGCCCGCTGGTTCAAACGCATCGACCCAGACTGTTAGACCACCCTTGCGATGGCACTGATCGCACCAGTCGCAGATCGACCAGTCATCAGTCCCTTCGGGACTACCGAACGAGAGAGGAAACACAGCGCGATGCGAATGTAACAAGCCGACCTTCCCCAACACCGGATGGGTATTCAAAGTGTTCACTGCAAAAGAATAGCTTGGCTCGGCGGTGAGGGCCGGTTGTTGGCCGCTGAAGGCCAAAAGGTCGGGTAAAGTAGTATACGTATTTCCATCGAGTGCGAGCATTGAAAAGGGGGTTGCCAGGGCGTTGGCGACATTGACGTCTTCCGCCATTGCTTCGAGCAAACCGGCATGGGGAGCGATGAAGTGACATCGCGTATCGCCTGGGTGATAGTCTGCTCCTCGCGTGTTGAAAACTCGCACGATGCTGAACCGCAGGGCCATCTGCCCAGCGCCGAGGGTCACCATCTCATCGAGTGGTTTGTACTCCGGTCCTTTTGTTGCTTGTACCCGGAGTGGTATTCCGGCTGGCAGCGAGACTTCGCATGAACCATCGATATAGCACCAGCGTTCGCCACCAACTTTCAGATGTCCACCAACCGCTTCATTGCGCCCTGTGGGAAACTCGGCGGATCGACCGAGGGGCGCATAGGTGGTACCATCCGGCCCGGAGATGCGGAGTCTCACTGGGGTTGGTTTACCAATCGTCGAGTCATTGATCCGGAGATGAACGGTAAGCATGAGCCGGCAGACCACGCACCCAGGGGATTCATTGTCGCATATTCGAGGCAGCCCATTTCTTTCAGGAACATATCCAATTCAACCGGTCACAAGTAGTCCAAAAACGATTCAGTCTTCGTATAGCGACCACAGGATTCCTCGATTTGATCGAGGATGTTATTGCGTGCCCTCCCACAACGATTTGAGTTAGTTCGACGCAATTGAACAAGGGAATGACTCCTTGAAACCATACAGACCTGTCCGTACTATTTTGCAATGGGACGTATACCTGCAACAACCTCCGAAGCTCGCCTACGGATCGTGGAAACTGCCGACCGACTGTTCTATAAGGATGGGATTCGGGCCGTGGGCATCGACCGGGTTATCGCTGAGGCCGGGGTCGCCAAGGCTACACTCTACGCACATTTCTCTTCAAAGGATGACTTGCTCCTTACTGTTCTCCGGCACCGGGAGGAGTCCGTTATGGAGTTCTTCCGCTTGGCGATGGAACGGCACGAGAAGCGGTCCAAGGACAAGTTGAGAGCCTTCTTTGCCGCTCTCAAGGACTGGTTCCAGAGCCCAGGTTTTCGAGGCTGCGCCTTCATTAACACTGCCGTCGAGTTGGCGGATTCCTCCCACCCTGGCGCACAGTTCGTCCGCGAACACAAGCGACGATTCCGGACCTTCCTGGGCGTCTTGATCAGGGAAGCAGCAGCCAAAGCCGATGCGGAGGTGATCTCAGCCGTGGCAATTCTTGTAGAGGGAGCTATCGTGACTACCGTGATCCAGGGGTCAGCCGATGTCGCCGATATCGCACAAGATGCTGCCCTGACGTTACTCGCCGGGACAAAGGTCAAGTGATTTCTCTTTTTCAGTAAGACTAGACAGACCTGTCTGTATTATCACTCGTTGAGGCGGAGTGAGCAACTTCTTGAGCGTTGAGTGGCAACGCGAACCAATAATTCCCCTTTCTGGAGTTTCCCATGATGGTTCATTCCCAGCACCTTTTCTCTTTCGTATCGGCAACGATCCTCGTCGTCGGGGCACCAGCAGCAGCCGATGAGAAACCTGTAGTGCGGAATGCAGTCACACCGAAAGTGGCCTACCGCACCGTGAAGATTGATGGACTGGATATTTTCTACCGCGAGGCTGGGCCAAAGAACGCTCCGGCCATCCTGCTACTTCATGGTTTCCCGACCTCTTCCCACATGTTCCGCAATCTGATCCCGGCACTCGCTGACGAGTTCCATGTCGTCGCCCCAGACTACCCCGGCTTCGGCCAGAGTTCAGCCCCACCTGTGGACAAATTCGACTACACCTTCGATAAGCTCGCCGATGTCATGGAGAAGTTCACCGAGAAGATTGGGCTGAAGACGTACAGCTTGTACGTTCAGGACTACGGTGCCCCTGTCGGCTACCGGTTGGCGGTCAGGCACCCGGAGCGCGTGACTGGGCTGGTGGTGCAGAATGGGAACGCCTACGACGAGGGACTGGCCAACGACTTCTGGAACCCTCTCAAGGCGTACTGGAAGGATCGCACCGAGACGAACGCCGCTCCCCTGCGAAAGTTCCTCACACTGGAAGCAACAAAGTGGCAGTACACCCACGGGGTACGTAACGCCGAGGCGATCAGCCCGGACACCTGGACCATTGATCAATCCCTGCTTGACCGGCCAGGAAACGCCAATATCCAACTGGCACTGCTCTACAGTTACGGAAGCAATCCGACTCGGTATCCGGAGTGGCAGGCGTACTTCCGGAAGCACCAACCGCCGACACTCATTGTGTGGGGCAAGAATGACATGATCTTCCCCGCCGCCGGTGCGGAGCCCTACAAGCGGGATTTGAAAACGCTGGAATACCACTTGCTCGACACGGGCCACTTTGCCTTGGAAGAAGATGGGGACAAAATCGCTGATCTGATGCGAGCATTCCTGCGAAAGCACATCAAGACCAACGAGAAGTAACAGTGTGAAGTCGATGTTTGGTTCTGGTTCAGCCGATATACCTTCCAGTGAGGCGACCAGTCATGCACTATGACTACACCGCGATCCCCGATAACGAGGTGCCCCTGGGAGTTGAACCGGCCTTCCGGCACGCCATCACGACCTACGTCAGTGAGATCAACAAGACCGTGAGCATGTGGCGAGCCGTGCCGGATGAGTTGCTGGACTTCAAGCCGCACGAGAAGACCAACTCGATTCGCATGATCCTTGTCCATCAGCTTCTTTCTGAGAGGCGATTCTTTGGCGAGTTTGCTGGTCTGGAGGAGCCGTCCGTCGAGGAGTTGTTGCCGCAAGGCGAAAACCCAACGGTGCTGGCTTACACGGATAAATATGTGTGGCTGGCCCGGAAGCGGTTGCCGCAGTTTGCTACGGGGACAATGAAGTGGTGGTTGGAGCCGAGGCGATTCTTCGACGGCCAGGAGCGGGAGCGGATATGGATTTTCTGGCGGCGAGTGTTGCACACCTGCCACCACCGGACACAGGTGCAGACGTGGCTGCGATTAGCCGGTCAACACGTACCGGCGATCTATGGCCCTTCCGGCGATGTGAAGTGGGATGAAGCCGACCCAACATACTCATTGGAAGCGGCCCGACGAGGAGGTGGGTGACGAGTCGGCCAGAGATAGCAAATGTTTCCCTTCAGTAGATCGACGCAGTTTGGAATGAGGCTTTTGGTGGGACTTGGTTTACCGTTTACTTTGTGCGCGACCCTGCCCACGCGTGGGCGCTTTGCCCACCCGTGGGCGGAGTTGACGGCTGTTCAGGAAACGTCGAGCCGAAGTGTCAGTAATCAAACAAGAGCCCGATGATGTTTTTTTGCCATGCACAAGGTGTTTTCAAACTCAATCATATGCTCAAATTGGAGTCTCTGTCACAATTCGTCAGGTGTCACAGCCTTTTCTGACACCGAAGTGAACTAGTATGATTACTTAAATCATGGATAAACTCGGGATTTGTTCTGATCGACCGCCCGCATTGAGTAGATTGGGGTAGCCGCAGCCATCATCTATTTAGCTTTCTCTTTCGCCAGACAAAGCTCCGCCTCGGCAACATACCATGCCGCAGCCGAATTCGCCCACTCCGGAAGCAAATTTGGAGTCATCGCATCTACTCGTTTTTGTAGTTCTTTTATCCGTTTGATATGCTCCTCCGAAGCGGCTATGTGATCGTCCCGCTTATCGCTCATGTCGCGTTGAGCATTCAGCCAACGAACCGACCACGGATAGACCTCCAAAAAAATCCTCCTCTTTTGTATTTTCTCGATGCCTCCTCCGAGCCTAATTAACGCACCAAGCCATTCCCACGCCCCTGTGAATGCTTCTTTAGCTGCATCGAGTCGAGCCTTTAACATTTTTTGGCGCTCACCTGCATCTGCTTTTTGATGAAATTGCGGAAGGTTTTCTTTCTTGTTCACCAGCCAGATCTCAGCCTCAGCCAGATAGAATACCGCAGCTGAATTTGACGACATTGGTAGCAAATCTGGAGTCATTGCAGACACCTTTTTTTGTAGTTCTTTCATCCGCTTGATGTGTTCTTCCAAAACAGCGATTTGGTCGTCCCGTTTGTTGCTCATATCGAGTTCAGCATTCAGCCAACGAACCGACCACGCATAAACCTCGTCCGGTTTCTCTATTGGGGCAATTAATACTGCTTTACCAATCTTTTTTACCTCTCCAATGTTCTCCAACGCTCCCTTGTAAGCTTCTTTGGCCGCATCGAGTCGAGCCTTGAGCAATGCCACAGAGACAACTTCAGCAGCCTTTTGAATGGCTTTCTCTTTCGCCAACCCTATCTCCGCGTCAGCCACATACCATGCTGTGGCTGAAGTTGACCACGCTGGGAGCAAAGTTGGAGTCATCGCATCTACTCTTTTTTGTATGTCTTTCATCCGTTTGATATGTTCTTCCAGAGCAGCGATGTGTTCATCCCTTTTGTCGCTCATCTCGCGTTCAGCATTCAGCCAACGCACAGACCACGTAAAGACCTCTTCTGGACGAACTATTGGGAAGATTGCATTCCCAAGCCTCCAGACGGTTCCAAGATCCTCCCAGGTTCCCGTGTAGGTAGCCTTTGCTGCATCGAGTCGCGACTTCTGAAGCTTCGCCGAACCGTCTGTCTTTTGAGACGCTTGAGGGGTGTTCTCTTTTTGGGATGTATGTTGATCATGTTTCGAGGGCTGTGGCTCATGGGTAGCCACGGCAGAGAGTTCGACAGCAATGGCCCCAGCCACCACAGTAACCGCCACCAATAACGCCGCTATCGTGGTCTTGAGTTTGGTCAGGAACATGGTTTTCAATACTCCCGCGGCTAGATTGGCGATCTCGACTGAGAATACATCAGCCGTTGCTTGCCTCTCTGCAATCCGAGTCAGAGTTTCGATCGTGGAAGTCGCTTTCTACTTCATGACCTTCACCGTGAAGGTGTGGAAGATCTCCTGCCCTGCTTTGTCTCGCACGGTCAGGATCACCTCTTCATTGCCCGCGGGAGTACCGACCGGCACGGTCCACGTCACGACTCCGGTTGCAGAAACCGCCATCCCCTTCGGGCCGAGGTCCAGGTTGAACGCAACGCCGCCCTTTTTCGATTTCACCCGGATCGGGTAGGAGAGAGTCTCCCCGGCCTTCACTTCACGCGGCGGCCGCGATGTAACGAGCAGGTAGTCGAGATCGGACTTCTCCAGCGCGGCATCCACATCAAGCTTATATAGAACCACACGATCGTTGCTCGACGGGAGGACGGCAATCACTTTCGCATCGGGGATAAGGAACACACGTCGCCAGGGACCATCAGTCTCGCGATCCCATCCATCGAAACTCAACCCGTGTTCCGCCTTATCCAGCTTCACGATCGGCTGCTTCAGCCCACGTAAATATACCGTGAACCCTCCACCCTTCCCGCCAGTAGCAGAGGATAGTGCGAGGAAGTAATCTCCGCGAACCGCGGGTAGACAATAGCCGTAGGTGGCATCGTCGGCTTCACTTCGTTGCAGAGTACGGGACACGATACCTTTTGCAGTGAACACAGTCTTGCCATCGGGTCCAGGAATCACATGATGCAGTTCACCCCCTTCATAGCGATTCACCATACCCCCTTCGAGAACGAACGTGGTTGACGATGATGGAGAGTAGTGGGTGTTCCAGGAGCCAAATACCGTCCCGTCAGCAGAAGGGAATCGCGCACCGCCGATTGATGCGGGATGGTTCCCCTTCTGATCAACGATTGGCAGCCCTCGGAAAGTGTCCAAGTCGAGGAACTGCCCGTTGACCACCACGGGACCATTCGAGCCATCCCCCATGACGACCAAACTAATGTCTTCCTTGAATGGCGGAGACGCGGTCTTCTCCAGTTCAAAAGTGGTAAGGCTCCATCGCTCCAGTTTGCCCGCTTTCTTGAGCCCGATCACCACGGAGTCGAGGCCCGCAGCAAACGCGATGTCCGGCTCGGTCAGCGGGATATATTTCGTCACCCGTGCTTCGTTCACATCGAACACAGCCAGTCGTTTGATTCTCGGCAGGTGGAAAATCAAGTAGCGCCCACCCCCGCCTACCACGACATTACTGTATACTTCTGGAAGACGCTTGATGACCTTGTCCTCATCCAGTGTCGGTGGTGTGATCTTGACGCTGGCGGAATCGGCGATTGGTGGACGCACTGCTTCGAGAACCAGCATCCGCGATTCGGTGCGGCCAACTTCCTTACCCTCGACGATTGCAATCACGGTCGCCATCACAGACATGATTTCCGGGGCCGCCGACAATGTGATCTGCGTCGCCTTCATCAAATCGACCTTGATCTTCTGGTCGGCCAGATCGATTTCCACGGTTCCGAGGTTTGCGATTTCGCCCTCGATTGTGGTGCGGCCATCGGCCAGTAGAACGACTGGCTTCTCCTTGAACTCGATCCGTCGCACTGCACTCAACCTCATTGGCTTGTCACCAACCTTGAAGACCACATCCTCGGTTGTACCGGTAACCGCTCCGGTACCGATGCGGGCAGAGATCTCCACCCGGCGAGCAGCAATCTTGCCAGCGGGTTTCGCACTCACCACCCAGACACCGCCCTGTTTCTTCATTGGAAACTCGCGGGCTTCTTCATCTCCCGCCTGGAGGAGAAGTTTCAGGCTCGGTTCCGGCGTTTTTGGCAAGAACGATACCACACCGGCCTTGAACTCAAGCAGTTTTTCGAGTGATTCGCGTGTCAACTCCGGCGGCGTAAACGCAATGTCTGGAGCATTCAGGAAGCGGTCGAGAGTGCTGACGGGAATGGCCTGATTGATCCCCTTCGCGGGGATGCCGGAAACCACCACGCCGATGATCTGTCCCTTGGTGTCGAGGACAGGGCCACCCGAGTTGCCATATGTGAGAGCAACATCAATCTGGATGTGATCCAATTCGCGACCCTTGGCCTTGTATCGCAGCGCGGTGACGCTCCCAGCGTTGACGCTGATCGCGGGGTATTCCTTTTTGTCGAGCGAAAGGTCACGGCCGAGAGGAAAACCACAGGCGATCACTTCCGACAATTCGGCAATCCCTTCCATTGAGCCGAGTTGCAAGCTCGGCAGATCCTTGGCACCATCGACGCGAAGCAAGGCGAGGTCGTGTACCTTGTCCGTCCGAACGACCTTGGCTTTCAGGACTCGCTGAGTCACCAAAGAGGGATCGAGTACAAGGCTAATCTCAGCCTTCTCCCCGCCATGAATGACATGCTCGTTTGTGACGAACAGGCCGGTTGGGTGGATACAGAACGCTGTGCCCGAACCGATCTTAGGGACCTCAACGAACGCGGTCGCGGCCTTGCCTCGCCTGCCGATTTCCACCTTCGTCGGCTTTTCCTCCTGTGCGGAGGTTTGTTTGGCGAATACGAGCACACCGAGGAAAACGACCACATGGGCAATGGTGCGGAACATCGGTTGACCTCAAAGATGCTGCGGAGAAAGGACGCTTGAATAGTGAGTCTAAGCCATCAATCTCTCGGCAACAACGGGAGGAAGTTTTATCCACAGCGGATATACACGCATCGAATTCCAGTGATCGAACAAACCCCCATGCCGACAACACCCACACGAAAACTGTCTCAACATCCGGTATACGCAAGCCATTCTGCCTCATTTATCAATCGCGTCTGGAACGTCTGCGGCCTGGCTGATCGCCATCCGAGGAGGTCGTGTGAAAGTTCGTGACACTTTCGCTTCGGAGAGTAAGTTGATTGACGTCTTCCTTGGGCAGGGGTACTCTCAAATCCTGTCCCAACTCTCTCGCTCCGAGACAAATTCATGTTCCGTCATCTCGCCCGTGCGAGCCTTTCAGTCGCCTTGCTTGTGATTGCGATGCCAGCATCCACGCAAGAAGAGAAACTGACCAAGGTCGAGATCGGCAAGCGAGGCAAGGCCGCGACTGCCTTTGTCGCTGTGCCCGGTCGCGGCAGTGGTACGGCATTTTGCGTCCATCCGACGGGCCTGTTCATCACGAACGAGCATGTCGTTCGTGGTGGAGAGAACGGTGAGATCATTCTCGTACTCGATCCATCCCTTGAGAGCCAGCGAGTCCTCAAGGCTAAGGTCGTCCGGATAGATAAGGATTTGGATCTCGCCCTGCTCCGGGTCGATGGAGCCAAAGAACTGCCGAGTCTGCCGCTTGGCTCGATCGAAGGGATTGCCGAACTATTAGAGGTGATCGCTTGTGGGTTTCCTCTCGGCCGTGCCCTTTCGCCCGACAAAATGGAATACCCTGCAATCAGTGTCAACGCCGGGAGAGTGACCGCGCTGCGATACAAGGCCAAGGGTCGTGAGTTGGATCACATCCAGATTGATGTCGCTCTCACCTACGGCAACTCGGGCGGCCCCGTCCTCGACACCAAGGGACAGGTCATCGGAGTGGTGGTTTCAGGCATCCCCGCGAAAGGGATTAACCAGGCCATTCCCGTCAACCAACTCAACCGCTTCCTGATGAAGCCCGATGTCGCCTTCACGCCGCCGGAACTGACCAGCAAGACGCTCGAGAACCCGATGGAGTTCAAGGCGAACGTCGTATCGTTCGTACCCAAGACTCCAGAGCCAACTCTGAAGTTAATTCTTCAGGCTGGCGATGAGCAACCCCGTGAATTCCAGATGCAGAAGAAGGATGGGGTTTGGGTGGTCACAACTACTCCAGTGGCAAAGAATCGAGCGGTTCATGTGGAAGTTTCCGCCCGCATCGGCACAGGAACCATTTCTGGAACGGCCGAAGACGTGGTCTTCAAGGTCGGGGAAAAACCGGTGAGATTGAGCGGCGTGCGACGGATTGAATTGAAGTCGAAGCCGGGCGTTCTGCTCTCAGACGGACGCACGAGAGTAGATGGCGAGGTAACCAGGCTCGGCACGGTCGAGATCGATGTGGGCGGGCAGAAGATGAAGATTGACTTGTCGAAGGCGACGGAGGTAACAGTGCAGGCAGCGCCGGAAATCGCGTCGGTGTCCGCGAGTATCGTCGCCAGTGTCGAGGGTAAGGAAGTCGCTCGCAGCGAATCGCAGATGGTCATTCGCGACACTGGCAAGTCTGGCACTGCTGACCCCTCAACGGCGAAAATCACGCCGCCAGTGCTGGAGAGCAATACTGTTGTCAAGCGGCTTCCCGAAGCCTTCAGCCATTTCGTACTCGGGGGCAGTGGCCGTTATCTGATCTTCCATCTGCCGAAATTGAAAAAGCTGGCGGTCTTCGACATTAATGAGGCGAAGGTGACGAAATATATCCCACTTACCGAGGATGACATCACATTTACTGCCGGACTGGATTCGCTCGTCATTGGGCTCAGGAAGTCCAACAAGTTAGAACGGTGGAGTCTCAGCACTTTCGAGTTGGAGAAGACAGGAGAAATGCCCCAAAAAGAAGAGGTAAGGAACGTCTTTTTGGGACACGGTTCAAACGGCCCACTCCTTGCCAACGGCTTTTGCCTAGACCTGAATACATTCCGCCAGTTGCCTATTCGCAACGGAAACAATCACGAACGTATCTGGGGACCGGCAGAGTCGAGTTTAATTGCGGGAGGTGACGGAACTGTATTTGGTTTTGGTTCTGGAGGCGCTACGAATTATATAGTGGGCGATCAAATGAGGGGTGCCCAGGAAGGTGGGTTGGGTTACGCTTATCCAGGACCGTGTGGTAGGTGGGTGTACACTGACAAGGGAATCTTCACTCCCGGCCTTCAGCGCGTTGATCCAGACGACGGTGCTTATGGCGTCTGTATACCTGCCGTGCGGGGCGATTATTTCATGTCATTGGGAAACGCCTTGTCCGTCTATCTGCGCGGCTTGAAAGAGCCCATCGCGAAGCTCACCAAGGAGGATTGGGGTGCGGCGTTTGATGGACCCGGGGCTACAGTTACGGCATGGCGTAGTTTGTTCCTTGTGCCCGACGCTAAAGTGATCGTGTTCCTTCCGAAGAGCAACGACCAGATCATGCTTTACAAGTTCGATCCAGAGGCCGCGCTGGAGAAGTCGGGGCAAGACTACCTGATCGTCACATCGAATGCACCACGCGAGGTGAAAGCCGGGGCGACATTCACATACCAGATCAAGGTGAAGTCGAAGCAGGGTGGAGTGACGTTCAAGCTCGATAGCGGTCCGAAGGATATGGTGGTGTCCGCGGCTGGTGTCGTCACCTGGACCGTTCCAGTGGGAACACCAACCGGCGATCAAGACGCGATTCTGACGATACGAGATAAAACTGGCCAGGAGGTCTTCCACACTTTCAATGTGAAAGTTGTGAAGTGATTGTTGCGATCATTACGACACCACCAGATTCACCAGCTTTTTCGACTTCACAATCACCTTTTTGATCGCTTTGCCACCGATTGCATCCTTGACCTTCTCATCGGCCAGGGCCGCGGCCTCCAAAGCGGCGTCATCGATCTCCGCCGACACCTTCAGTAAAGCCTTCAGCTTGCCGTTCACCTGCACGGGTATCTCAATCTCATCGGCCTTTGCCAGTGCCGGGTCGAACTTGGGCCACGGTTCATACGCGAGTGTCGTCGTGTGGCCCAGAGCCCGCCAAAGTTCCTCGGCCTCATGCGGGGCATAGGGTGCGAGCAGCAATACGAACGGCTCTAATGCGCTACGCGGTCGGACTTCCAGCTTGGTGAAGTGGTTGACAAACTCCATCATGGCCGAGATGGCCGTGTTGAAGCGATGGAGTCCCGTGTCCTCGGTCACTTTCTGGATTGTCCGGTGCAGCACACGAAGCGTATCGCGGTCGGGCTCCGATTCCTTTACCTGCGGGTGCAGTTGAAACTCTTCCCCTTCTGCAACGATCAGTCGCCACGCACGGGTCAGGAATCGATACACCCCCTCGACACTCTTGGTATTCCAGGGTTTGACCGCCTCCAGCGGTCCCATGAACATCTCGTACAACCGCAGGCTGTCTGCACCATATTCCTTGATGATGTCGTCCGGATTGACGACATTCCCGCGCGACTTCGACATCTTGTCGGCCCGGCCGATCAACTCGATGCTCGTTCCCTTCAACCACGACTTACCCTGCTTCTTCTCCACCATCTCATCGAGCAATGAAATCAATTTCGAGTCAGACCCCGGCACACGCAGGATGTACGTCTCTTTGTCATCCTCTTCCTTCGCTGGCATGTGGATAGCCTGGATACCAAGTTCGGTCAGCTTGGCCTTGTTCGCAGCAAATGATTCTGGCGTGATGTGGTACTCGTATTCGCCCAGAATCATCCCCTGGTTCACCAGCCGCTGGAAGGGTTCGATGCAGGGCAAATAGCCACGATCGAACAAGACTTTGTGCCAGAATCGCGAGTACAGCAGGTGCAGAACGGCATGTTCGGCCCCGCCGACATACAGATCGATCGGCAGCCAGTGTTTCAACTTCGCTGGGTCGGCAAAGGCTATCGGGTTCTTCGAATCGATGAAACGCAAGAAGTACCAGCAAGAGCCGGCCCATTGCGGCATCGTGTTCGTTTCCCGTTTGTATCGCTGCCCATCGATCTCGACATTCACCCAGTCCGTTGCTTTCGATAACGGTCCCTCCGGGGTGCCGGTCGGCTTGAAGTCTTCCAGGTCTGGTGGGATGAGGGGCAGTTCGTTCACTTCCAGCCGGCGACTGATGCCTGTTGGGTTTCCTTTGGCATCCACTGCGTGCAGGATGGGGAACGGCTCGCCCCAGTAGCGCTGGCGGCTGAATAGCCAATCGCGCAGCTTGTAGTTGATTCGCCGCGTGCCGATGACGCGTTCTTCCAGCCACGCGATGATTTTCTGCTTGGCCTCGACCGTGGGCAGACAATCGAGGATACCGGAGTTGATCGCCATGCCCTCTTCGCAATACGCGGCCTTGAGATCAGAGATCGCGCTACCGGTTTCCTTCAACCAAGCATCGGTGGGCTTCACAACTGTGACGATGGGCAGGCCGAACTGCCTGGCAAATTCAAAGTCGCGCTTATCGTGACCCGGCACGGCCATAATTGCGCCTGTGCCGTAAGTTGCCAAGACGTAATCGGCGATCCAGATGGGAATCTTCTGGTCGTTGACCGGATTGATCGCGAACGCACCGGTGAACACGCCGGTTTTCTTCTTGGCAGTTTCGGTTCGCTCGAAATCGCTCTTGCGCGCTGCGGCTTCCTGGTAGTCCCGAACCGCTTTTTTCTGTTCCTGCGTGGTGATCTTCTCGACCAGAGCGTGTTCCGGCGACAAGACCATATACGTTGCCCCGAAGAGCGTGTCCGGTCTCGTGGTGAACACGCGGATTGTTTCCGCGTGATCGGCCAGTTTGAAATCGACTTCAGCTCCCTCGCTCTTGCCGATCCAGTTCCGCTGCATCAATTTGATCGATTCGGACCAGTCAAGATCCTTCAGATCATCCAGCAGTCGTTCGGCGTAGTCGGTAATTCGCATCAACCACTGGCGCAGCGGTCGTCGCTCGACCGGATGATTGTCGCGTTCGCTTTTGCCATCGATGACTTCCTCATTTGACAGCACCGTACCCAACCCCGGGCACCAGTTAACGGGGACTTCCGCCTGATAGGCCAGCCGATGGCCATCCTGGTATTTGCGGATCGCGGCATCGCCTTGTTTCTGCACTTCGCCAGGGATGGGCAATTCGCTGATTGGACGACCCTTCTTTTGAATGGGATCGTACCACGTATCGTGGATCACCAAAAAAATCCACTGTGTCCATTTGAAGTAGTTGGGGTCCGTGGTATCAACTTCTCGATCCCAGTCGTAAGAGAAGCCGAGCGCCTTGATTTGTCTGCGAAATGTGTTGATGTTCTGTTGTGTCGTAATTCGTGGATGGACGTTTTCTTTGATCGCGTATTGTTCGGCGGGCAGACCGTAGGCATCCCACCCCATTGGGTGCAGGACGTGGAAACCGTTCATCCGTTTGAAGCGAGCCAGGATGTCCGTGGCGGTATAGCCTTCGGGATGGCCGACGTGCAGACCGGCACCGCTGGGATAAGGAAACATATCGAGAACGTAGAACTTCGGTTTGCCCTCGGTGCCGGGCTCGCCAGGGTCCGGGGTTCGGAACGTCTTGTTCGACTCCCAGAACTGTTGCCACCGTCGTTCGACTTCGGCGGGGTTGTAACTCGGCATGTGAAAACTGTCCCGGTTCGGAGTTTGGATATTCGGTTGGCTTATGGTGGATCGAAACTCCTGTCCACCGAGGGACACCCGGGTTCGTTCCCGGGTTCGTTCGTCTGGAGGGCCAACGGAGCCTACACCAGACGCTTTTCGCGAAGAAAGATTCTCGTGGAATTCACCATCAGAGGGTACCATTTATCGGGTAAACCACGTCCGGGAGGGAAGCTATGCTTCGGGGTATCCTGGTCGGGCTGGATGGGTCGGTGTTCAGCAACGCCGCGGTGACACTTGGGTTGAAGTGGGCCAAGGCAGCCAACGCAATTCTTGCTGGACAAACCGTTATTGAGCGTCCTGGCCTGAACGCCGCAGCGATACCAGCCGGGTCGGGCTACTTCAGACTCGCTGGTGATGACAAGAAGCTTGCGGATGCGAAAATCGCTGCCGATCAGCTCCTGGAAGTGTTTTCTGCGCGATGCACAGCAGCCGGGGTAACCGGGAAACGACTCCAGGAAATTGGCGATCCCGCCTGGTCGATTCTGTCGCAGGCCCAACGGTACGATCTTGTCCTGCTTGGGTTGGAGACACATTTTCGGGCAATGCCTGGAGGTGGTCCCTGCGATACGCTCGATAAAGTGCTGCACTCACCGCCACGACCGGTGGTAGTCACTCCGAACACCCTCAGCGATGGAAACACGGCTGTGATTGGGTTCGATGGGAGCTTGCAAGCTTCCCGGACGCTGACGGCTTACGTCTCCACTGGTTTGGCAGCGATGTATGAAAATGTGGTGGTCACCATCGATACGGAATTTGAAGAAGCGACCCGAACGGCGGAACGGGCGGTCGATTATCTTGCCCTGCATGGCGTGACCGTGAAGCCCCGACCGGTGGAAACTCGCCTCGACCCGGCGTCGATCCTGCTCGATCACGCAAATGAAATGAAGGCCGGGTTGGTTGTGATGGGGGCGTTCGGGCATTCACCTCTACGAGAGTTCTTCTTCGGCTCTACTACCCGAGGAGTGCTACGGGACAGCAAGGTACCTGTGATGTTGTACCATTGAACGCAACAAGGCACCCTCACTCCCCCAACAATTGCCGCAACACATCGTCCGGAGCGGGTTCATAGCTGAACGGCTCCATTCCCGCTGCCGCCCGGCCCTGGCTCAGACTCCGCACCTCGTTCGCATAAGTGAACAGCTTCGCCAGCGGCACCAGCGCATCCACTTCAAACAGATTGCCCGTGCTGTTCGATTCCTGCCGCTCCACAATCCCGCGGCGAGCCGTCAGGTCGCCCAAAATATTCCCCACGAATTCACTCGGCGTTGTCACCGTCACTTTCATGATCGGTTGAAGTAACTGCACGTTCCCTTGCGTGGCGTCCCGGTAGGCTTTGATCGCCGCGGCGATGAAGGAATCTTCCGAGGAGAGTTGCGGATCGAACTTCGCATCCAACATCCGGGCCTGAGCGTTCATCATCGGATAACCGAGTTCGCCCGTCTGAAGGGCATCGGCCAAAGCCCTCTCGGCAGCCGACAGAAATGCCGGTGGAATAGGGTTCGCCTCGGTGTTTATTACGTTGAACACGCCAACCGGCTTGTCGCTCTTGAAGTTGGTAAACGAGACCTTGAGTTGCGCAAAAGCAGGCTTGTCTCCAAGCCGGTCGATCTTCGCTTCCACAGTGCGCGGCTCCCGGAGCATCTCGCGGTAACTCACACGCGGCTGGCTCACACGCACCTTGAGCTTGAAATCGCGCTCCAGACGGTGCCGTTTCACTTCCAGGTGAAGAGTCCCCATCCCACTCATCAGAATCTGGCCGGTATCCTTGTCCGCCTTCACTTTGAATGTCGGGTCTTCGAGTTGCAGCACCTCCAGGGCCAGGGCGAGTTTATCCTTATCGGCACCGCTCTCGGGTTCGATGGACTGGCTGACGACCGACTCGGCAAACGAGATGGCTTCCAGCAAAATCGGATGAGCCGTTTCGCAGAGCGTGTCGCCTGTGACTGTATCTTTGAGACCGATCACGCAGACGATATCCCCGGCTGGGCCACTCTCCACTTCTTCCAATCCGCGGGCTGGGTCGGCGTGAACGTGGAACAGCTTGGGAATGTTCTCCTTCACATCCTTGCCGGAGTTGAACGCTCGCATTCCTGGTCTCATCACGCCCGAATAAACGCGCACGAAGAAGCGATTTCCATTCGGGTGCCACGCGGCTTTGAATACCAGTCCGCAAAACGGCTCCTTGGGATCGGGCTTGCGTTTCACTTCCTTGCCCTTCCCCTTGGGATCAGTGCCCGTCACGGGCGGACGGTCGAGGGGACTTGGCAGATAAAGTGTCACCGCATCCAACAGAGGTTGAATGCCGATATGTTCGCGACCGGAGCCGCTCAACACGGGGTAAATCTTCCGGGCAATGCACTGTTCGCGGATCAGTTGACGAACCTTTGCGGGCTCTGGGTCTTTTCCATCGAGAACGGCCGATGTGATGAGGTCTTTGTCGTCGTGGTGAGTGAGTACCTCGAACAACAATTCGCGGTATCGCGCTACCTCGGCCTGGTTCTCCTCGGGGATCTCGTCGATGCGGACGGTTACGCCGAGATCGTCGGCATCGAAGAACTTGGCCTTCATGTCGATGATATCGATCACCCCACGGAAAGGGGTGCGGCTATCGGCTGCTCCACCGGCACCGATGGGGATGACGATCGGCACAGGTCGGCCGTGTTCGCCAACTTGAGGAGTCAGACGGGTGTTGATGCTTTCCAGAGTACGGGCGAAATTGGCTCCCACGACATCCATCTTGTTCACGAACACCAGCCGGGGAACGCCGTACTTGTTCGCCTGCCGCCACACAGTTTCGGATTGAGCCTCGACTCCCTTCTGACCATCGAATACCACCACGGCCCCATCGAGAACCCGGAGAGATCGTTCGACCTCAGCCGTGAAATCGACGTGCCCCGGAGTGTCGATCAGGTTAATGGTGTGCCCCGACCACTCGAATGGCACGCAGGCCGAATAAATAGTGATGCCCCGTTCCTGTTCTTCGGGGTCGTAGTCGGTTTTGGTGGTTCCTTCATCCACGCCGCCCAGCTTGTGCATGGCTTCGGAGTAGTAGAGAAGGTGTTCGGTCGTGGTGGTTTTCCCGGCATCGATGTGAGCAATGACACCGATGTTCCGCACCAACTTCAGGTCTTGCGATTTATCCTTGGCCATCGGAGTAATCCCCGGTTCATGATCTCTGGTTCATGTCATTATTATCGACGGACGGACAAATCGCTAAACGAGATGCTTCACTTGCAAAACTGTCATTGAAACCGCGCGGTTCAATGCGCCAATTACTGCGTTTTATTCAGTCGTCAAAAAGCAGCAAAAAAAGCTCAAATTTCCGCCACTATGTCGCTGTAAACTCAATTCCGATCATATTTTGTCCGAATTCTAATAATTTAGCTTTGTTTTGCAGAATCGACCTGTTTCAGGACCAAAACACAGATAATTAAATATATTTATATCTAATTAATATTTATATAATACTATTATTGAAGAATCGCGCCAGTTAAACTCCCGGCCGCCCCAAACGCCAATGAAAAAGTCCTCGGTCGAACCGGGATGAATCCCGCCGGACCAAGGACTTTGGACTAAGAACCGATAACTACCAGGCAAAGTGGCTGAACGCCTTGTTCGCCTCGGCCATCTTGATCGTCTGTTCGCGCTTGCTCATGGCTTCGCCTTGCCGCTGGTAGGCTCCCATCAGTTCTTCCGCCAGACGGAGGAATGTCGGACGGCCCGCTTTGGCGCGGATTGCGACCAGAATCCACCGAATCGCCAGACTCTCGGCCCGCTTCGGCTTCACTTGCATCGGAACCTGGTAGTTGGCACCGCCAACGCGCCGGGATCGGACTTCGAGGCTCGGCTTGACGTTGTTCACAGCATCTGTGAACACTTGAACGGGATCGACATCCGGCATCCGCTTTTTGATCTGGTCGAGCGCATCGTAAACCACCCGTGTGGCGACGGCTTTCTTCCCATCCCACATCAGGCAGTTGATGAACTTGCTGAGGAGAAGCGAGTTGTATCGCGTGTCCGGAACAAGTTTGTCGTAGCTGGCGGTCCGCGTTTTGGAGCCCATAGTCGTGAGTCTCAACTCTTCTGGTCGCAAGCCTCAAGTCAAAGATGTCCCGCCCAGCGACCGACGTGGGACATGGGACTTGCAGACTTGTGACTGGTTTATTTGCCGTCTTTCTTCGCTCCGTACTTGGAGCGAGCCTGTTTGCGATCCTGAACGCCCTGGCAGTCCAGCACACCCCGAACAATGTGATACCGAACGCCGGGCAAGTCGCGAACGCGGCCACCACGCACGAGAACAATCGAGTGTTCCTGGAGGTTGTGGCCTTCGCCCGGAATATACGCCGTCACTTCGATCCCATTGGAAAGTCGCACACGGGCCACTTTCCGGAGAGCCGAGTTCGGCTTCTTCGGAGTCATGGTTTTGACGACGGTGCAAACGCCACGTCTCTGCGGGCACCCTTGCATGGCGGGGTGCTTCGGTTTCGACCGTTGCGGCACCCGTGGCTTTTTGATCAATTGGTTGATCGTCGGCATTCCAACCTCATACTCGATCCCGTTTGGCAGGATTGCCGCGGGAATCAATACTGTAGGGGTCTGCCCGGTATATGGACAGACCTTCCCTCAAAGGGTTCGGTTATTCAAGCAAGAACACCCCCGATGTTCCAGGGGTGTTTTCGGGATTTTCGGTTTGGGTGGCCGTCGAGCAGTTCGCAGCCATCGGACTTCTCCAGATCCACTCAGAACTAGCCAGACAGCATATCGGGGTACCCCTAAGGTGAAACAAGGAATGGCCCTGTCACTTTCCCCAGACGGCGGAAAAAAAATTGCGGATTTGATAGTTGGTCGGCCGCAGCGGGGGCTGTTATTTGTGGGAGAATATCATTATGCGCCAGTGGCTCCTCAAGTTTGTCCGGAAAGTCCTGCCCGATCAACGGTTACGGCAGCCTCTTAGTCGGCCGGGCCGACCGACAAAATTTGTACTTCTTGAGCTGCTCGAGGACCGGTTGATCCCATCAGCCGTGTCGGATGAGGTGAGTTCGGTCGTTTACGCCTCCCTGTCCAATGGCGTCTTGTTGAGCCCGGCCGGAGCCACCGTCACGCTGGCGGAAGGCTCTGTCTCCACCACCGGGCTCAGTGGACCTGGGCTCGACAGGCTCATCGAGGCTCTCCAGCAGCTTACTCAGTCGCCCGTCGAATTCGTCACTCCACCAACGGCCGCCCCGGCCACTTTCGACACTGGCTCACCGAAGGGCGATACAGGCGGCGAGACCACAAACGACGTTTCCGGCAACGTCGGCGTTCCGGCCCTGCCTGCTTCGCCCCAAACTGTGGTGACTGTGAGTGCCGGCACCTCCACGGCCACCGATTCTGGTGCGGTAGCGTCCGTTTCGGTCGGCTCCCCCCAGGGAGGGAGTGGCCGTGTCGAGGATGTCATTATTGCGGCAAGTACATTATTCGATCCGATTGTAGTGGAGACCTGCCAGCCAGCGATTCCGGTTGGCGCACTTTCCAGTGGAGGGGCGCTCCAAACTCTCCAGTCGGCTTTTCCCGACGTTGGTTGCCTCGCCCAGAGCTTCCCCGACGAGAACAGTGGCGGCCCCTGGACATCCCTCGCCGACCTGTCCGACGGGTCGCTGTTACAGTCGTTCGCCGCCAACCGCGAGCAGTCCGCGTTTACGACACTGGTCCAGCGGCACGAGCCCTCCGTCCTCCGTGTCTGCACGCAGGTCTTGGGTGACTCTGACCGGGCTCAGGACGCCTCCCAGGCCACCTTCCAGGCGCTCGCCCGCCGGGCCGGGTCACTCGACGGGCAGGGCTCCATCGGCGGGTGGCTGTCCACCGTCGCCTACCACTTGGCCCTCCGATACCGGGCGAACGACGTGCGCCGACGGCAGCTCGAACGGGCTACAGTTGCCCAGTCGGCGGATGAGGATGTGTTGGACCCGGCCACCGACCTCGAGAGGGAGGAGCTGCGAGCGGTGGTCGGCGAGGAGCTGGAACATCTGCCGGCAAAGTACAGGATGCCGCTGATATTGCACTACATCGATGGACGGACCCACGCGGAGGTGGCTCGGGAGGTCGGGCTCCCTCTGGGATCGATTGCCCGGCGGATCGAGGACGCCCTCGGCCAGCTTCGGGACCGGCTAATCACTCGGGGATTTCCGTTCTGAAAATCAGAAAAATCCAAGTTGGACGGGGTCGAGACGACTGGTGATGGGTGAAGCCCCTGACCCGAAGATGAATGAGGAGAGAATCATGATTGGAACAATTCGGCAAACTCGGTGCAATGCGAAGAATCAATCTTATCGATGTTCAAGCCTGAGCCTGGAGATTCTGGAGTCGCGAGATGTACGCTGCGATAGTGAATCGAGCCCTTTGGGCCACGCAGACCCAGAATTGATGATTGCCGATTCTGGAACTGGCCCGAACGACCTGGCCTATGTGACTAGTCCCGCCGCTGGGGATACGACAGTCAATGAAGTGGTGGAGAACAAATCAGTTGCTTTTCCCAAAAACTGAAGTCACTTCGCATCCTCATGGAAGGGAACATCATGCTTGTCCTGACCCGCAAGAGTGGCCAAGAGATTGTGATTGATGGCGGCATTCGCCTAATAATCCTGGATGTCCAGGGCAATCGGGTTCGGCTTGGAATCTCTGCCCCTGCCGAGGTGAAGGTTTATCGGAAGGAGATGCAGGAGCGGAAAAAGGAAGTGTGCCAACCGCAAGCGAGACGATAGCCATCAACGAATGCGACGAGATATCAGAACTTCTATTTGCAGGTTTTAGGTGAGCGACTGGAGTTCTCCACTCCAGTCGCTCACGCTCCTGGCTCGCCAAAACAATCGGCCTCACTCCGCCACAACTGCATCGGGTGCGGGTTCGGTTTCAGCCAGAGCTGGAAGTTCGTGCTCGTGACCACCCGGAAGGTTGATTTTCACCTCGGCCTCCTGGTGAGTCTTGAACCCGGTCCCGGCTGGAATCAGGTGCCCGAGGATCACGTTCTCCTTGAGGCCGACAAGATAATCCACCTTGCTCGCGAGCGCTGCCTCAGTCAATACCTTGGTCGTTTCCTGGAAGGAAGCGGCCGAGATGAAGCTGTCGGACTGAACGGCCGCCTTGGTAATCCCGAGCAACTGAACCTCGTTGTCTGCCTGCTCCGGGATCGAGCAGGTCGGAAGTTTCTTCTTCCCACCAGCCCTCTCCAGGTTCATCCGTTCCTCCTCATAAGCCTCCCGGCTGACCACCCGGCCGGCTTCAAACGGAGACTCGCCCGGGTCCACTACTTTCACGCACTCCTCCGTGAGTCTGCGGTTCACTTCATCGAACGCAAAGCGATCCATCACCGCCCCGGGCAAAAGACCCGTGTCGCCCGTGTTGGTGACCTTCACCTTGCGGAGCATCTGGGCAACGATGATCTCGATGTGCTTGTCATCGATATCCACACGCTGGGAGCGGTACACCGCTTGCACCTCGCGGACCATATACTCCTGCACCGCACTCGGTTCCTGAATACGGAGGATATCGTGAGGAACGAGTGGTCCGTAAACCAGAGGATCGCCCGCCTTGACGTACTCACCATCGTGGACCCGGCGAATCGCACCGGCCGGCACCTGGTGCTCGCGTTCCTCGCCAACCGGCTTCCCGTCCTCGGTCTCCTTCTGAATCCATACCAGCCGCTTGCCGCGCTTTTTATCCCCAACGCGGATCTTGCCATCGATCTCGGCCATCACGGCCGGGTTCCGCGGACGACGGGCCTCGAACAACTCGGTCACCCGTGGCAGACCCCCAGTAATGTCCTGGGTTTGGGACACTTCCCGCGGCATCTTGGCAAGCAGAGTACCTCCCGAGATCTTCTGGCCCTCGGTCACCTGGACATTCGCCCGCTCGGGGATGAAGTACGTCTTCTTGACTTTCTTGTGGTCGTCCATGACGAGGATCTGCGGGTGCAAGTCGCCTTTGTGTTCCATGATCGTTCGCCGCTCGATCCCGGTAGCAGCATCCCTTTCCCGGCGAAGAGTGACACCTTCCTTGATATCCTCGTACTTGATGATGCCGCCTTCCTCACTAATGATCGGGATCGAGTGTGGATCCCACTTGCAGAGTGAGGCACCGGCGGGCACTTCTTGGCCCTCTATAACGAACATCTCAGCACCGTTCGGAACTCCGAATCGCTCGGTAATTGGGCCATCCTTGCCCCGTAGGAGAATGACTTCGCCTGTCCGCGGTGCCAGAGCAATGTGCTGGCCCTGATCGTTGGTCACAACTTGAACTCGCTCGAACTGGACGATCCCGCCCTTCTTCGTCTTGTGTTCGCTATCGACGGCTTGGCCCTTGCTGGCCACACCGCCGATGTGGAACGTCCGCATCGTGAGCTGAGTGCCAGGCTCACCGATGCTCTGGGCAGCAATGATCCCAACCGCCATCCCATCCTCGACGATGGTGCCAGTTGCCAGGTCCATACCGTAGCAGAGCCGACACACGCCCAGAGGAGCCTGGCACGTCATAGGGCTCCGAACGGTGATCTTGTCGAGACCCAGTTTTTCGATTTCCTTCGCTTTCCCCGGAGTAATCATCTCATTCTCGCGGAGTATCACTTCCTTGCTCGATGGGTGCTTGATCGTCTCCCGGCTAACCCGGCCACGGATCGCATCCGAGAGCGAGCGATCGATCTCCTCGCCCTTGTACATGATCCCCTTGGTGATGCCCATCGTCGTTGAACAATCGTGCATCGTGATGACGACGTTCTGAGCCACGTCCGCCAGTTTCCGGGTCAAGTAACCCGAGTCAGCCGTCTTTAGAGCGGTGTCGGCCAGACCCTTACGGGCACCGTGCGTGCTGGAGAAGTATTCCAGCACCGTCAGACCTTCTCGGAAGTTACTCTTGATGGGGGTCTCGATGATCTGTCCGCTCGGTTTGGCCATGAGCCCACGCATACCGGCGAGCTGACGGATCTGCTCGACGCCACCGCGAGCACCCGAGTGAGCCATCAGGTAAATCGGGTTCAGGTACGGAACGACTTTCCCGGTGATCTGGTCGGGCCGTCGGTCGTTCTGCAAGTCCGTCATCATCCGCTTGGTAATCTCGTCCCGGGCTGCCATCCAGGTGTCGATCACCTTGTTGTAGCGCTCGACCTCAGTGATAATCCCTCGCTCGAACTGCTTACGAACCTTCTCGACCTCCTTGTCCTTCTCCTTGAGTACACCTTCCTTATTCTCGGGAGTCCGCAGATCGCTGGCCGCGAAGCTCAAGCCACTGCGCGTGGACTCCCGGAAACCGGTTTCCTTCATGCGATCCAGGAGCGAGATGGTCTCGCGGCGACCGAGCAACTGGTAGCAGTCCGCAATAATTCGGCTCAAATACTTGCTGCCGAGTGGGAGATCGTAGAACGCCATCTTCGGGTGCAGGATGTCGTTGAACATGACCCGACCGACAGTGGTGCGAACGAGACCGTTCGGCTTCCGCGGCAGATCCTCGGCCCGCGGCGTTCCCTTCTCATCCTTCAACTCGCTCACCACACGTTTGAGGAACTTGTTACCAGCCGGTTCGCGGAGGCGGTTCGGGCCACGGTGCTTGGAGTTGTGGGTTTTGATACGGGATTCCTCAGCAAAATACGCCTCGGACGTGACGAGCGTTCCCGCGGCGAGCGAGGAATCGCCCGCTTCGGTGACCTCGACATATCCTTGCGGCAGCCGAACGCGAATCTTGGCGTGCACACCGAGCTTGCCCTCGGCATGCGCCTGGAAGACCTCGCCGGGACTGTGGAATACCATCCCATCGCCAGCCTCAATCACCTCGTCCTCAGTACCACGTCCGGCGGTGAGGTAGTAGCAACCCATCACGATATCCTGCGATGGCGTGATGATCGGATTTCCGTTAGCCGGGCTGAAGATGTTGTTCGTGGACATCATCAGCACAGTGGCTTCGACCTGGGCTTCGATCGAAAGCGGCAGGTGAACGGCCATCTGGTCGCCGTCAAAGTCGGCGTTGAACCCCTTGCACACCAGCGGGTGAATGCGGATGGCGTTACCTTCGATCAGTACTGGCTCGAATGCCTGAATACCCATCCGGTGGAGGGTCGGAGCGCGGTTCAGGAGAACCGGGTGATTCTTGGTCACCTCTTCCAAAATGTCCCAGACCACATCGTCTTTCCGCTCCAACATTTTCTTGGCCGACTTGATC
>Ga0206850_10120_pt1 | contig 26207 bp, 18 predicted proteins | sample Alteio_BWOrgCont_16_FD_152885 | JGI IMG/M metagenome (GOLD analysis project Ga0206850, IMG submission 152885) | Enriched cells from forest soil in Barre Woods Harvard Forest LTER site, Petersham, Massachusetts, United States -... | ecosystem: Environmental > Terrestrial > Soil > Temperate forest >...
CTCGTCGAGATACATCCAGCCGCCGGGCCAGCGGATGATCTGACGTTGCTGGATGGGAACGGCTGGCGGAGCTGCCGAGGCGGCGATCGCACATCCGAAGAGCCCAAGAGCAAATATCCCGGGACAAAGAAGCTTGCTAGTCATTGCTCTCTCCTTCTGAGGGGTGGCGACTGATTTAATTACTCACCGAGATGGTGTTGCCTGTGCCGTTGCCACTGTCGGTGATCGTGGTCGCGTTGCCTTTCTTCCCACCCTTGTTTTGGACATTGATACTGTTGCCTGTGCCGTTGCCACTGTCGGTGATCGTGGTCGTGTTGCCCTTGTGCGATCCTCCTTGTCCACCCTTGTTTTGAACATTGATGCTGTTGCCTGTGCCGTTGCCGCTATCGGTGATCGTGGTCGTGTTGCCCTTGTGCAGTCCCCCTTGCCCACCCTTGTTTTGAACATTGATGCTGTTGCCTGTGCCGTTGCCACTGTTGGTGATTGTCGTTTTGTTGCCGCCCTTCGGAGGGTGGGCTGAGGCCACGCCAGACATCAGGGTGAGAGCGGACACCACTGCCAAGGTCTTCAGGAACCGTTTCATTGCAATCACTCCATCTGAGGTTTTGTTCGGGGCCAGCGTTGTTGCCATCCCCACAGTGATCAGCGAGAATCCCATCCTGGTGTTACAAGATTTTTCAAAAAGCTTGAGTTGGCAATGAAATGGAAGAGAACTGACGAAGTGATCACCGACCAGATGAGCGGTGCCGAACCCCACTATTACTACGACATGCAGTTCATCGATAGCAGCACGATCAACGCTTTCTTGGATGATGTGGCCGGCTCAAAGAAAAGCCGGCGATAGAATCGCCGCGGGCAGCAGCGGCCCCGGGCAGCGTCCAGTCCTCGTTTATCGTTATCTTCGATGGCAATAATCGTCTGGATGAGTCTCATCTTCACCTCATGTCCAAAACGAGATGCTCATCCCGATCACTTATTTCCCAGCTTCTCAACGAGTACATCCACCAATTTGTCCAGCTTCGGGGAAGCGCCATGCCCTACGTACTTGATGACGCCATCGGCATCCAGGACGTAGATCGTCGGCCATGCGGCAACATTCCACGCCTTGCTGATCTGGCCATCCGGCCGTTCTGCCGCGTCCCAGAACGAAGGCCACGTCATCTCGTGTTTCTTCGCGGCCTCTTTGGCCTTCTCCTTGTCCCCGTCCCCATTCATCCCAATCAGGGCAAACGGCTTGCCCTTCATACGTTCGACCATTTTTTTCTCGTATGGCACCATTCCCATACACGGAGCACACCAGCTCGCCCAGAATACCAGTACTGTTATCTTCCCGCGCTGATCGGAGAGCTTGAACTTCGTCCCGTCGAGATCTTCCCCAGCAATATCCGGAGCCACCTGGCCGACTTTTAGAAGCGAGGCATTCTTGAGCCCGATCAACTCTCCCCGCGCGGCCGGCCCGATTTTACCATCACCCCAGGGCCCCAGTGGAGCATCGTCGTACTTTGCAGCGATGCTGAAGTATTTTTGTGCCCGCTCTTCCAAATGTTTTCGCTCCTCCTCGGTCAGCTTCTTCTCGATACCCAATGTCTCATTCTTCACGATACCCAGATCATCGTACATGATCCGCAATCTCGCCGCCCGGCCAATGGAATACGCTGCTTGTGCTCGAATCGTCTCGACCGGACTCTTCTCGGCCATTTCCTCAACGAATTCCTTCCCTTCCTTCGACTGCACCAGACGCGGAAAGGGCTTGCCCAGATCGGAACGTGCCGCGTGATGCTTGCGAATCAGTGCGATCATTTCGGGAATATCTGATCCGCTCTGGTTCAAGATTGTCGCGATGACCTCGAATGCCTCGGGCAGGTCGGGATTCTTGCGAACGGCTTCCAGCGCTGATTTACGCCATGCCATCCGTGCCGCTTCGTACTTGTCTTTCGCCTTACGGACCCCTTCGGCGGTCCGATTATCACTTAGCTCCTGATGATATGTTTTTTCAATAGCCTCAGACTCAGCAATGAGCTGCTTGAGCCGTTCGGCAGGTTTCGGAGCATCGGTGCCTACGAAAAAGAAGAGGAATAAGATGGCAATGGTCATTGAGACTCCTGAGTTGAAACAGGGGAACGAAACACACCCACATATCACAGTTTTTTGACCAAGGTTGGGTAGCAGACGTGTTTGAACCAGTGGGGGGAATGATGCTAACACTCCCACCCACCCGATACCGACATTTTTGCTGAGAGTAGCTAACCCTAAGTCATGTTGAGTTCAACTAAGCGCGGAGTTCGTCGATTTGAACGAGGCCGCCGTCCAACTTTTCCTTGTGGAGCGACGAACCGCTCAATGTCGTTCAGGGGAAACAGCTTCCTCTCCCAACTTCCGGTTCTCACTTCGCCTTGTCCAGAGACCACACCTTCACTGTCTGGTCGTTGGAGGCGCTGGCAAGGCGTTTGCCGTCGGGGCTGAAACAGACGCTCCTCAGAAGAGCGGTATGTCCCTTGAGGGTAAGGAGTTCCTGTCCCTTCTCCGCGTCCCACACTTTCACCGTCTTATCCCAACTGGCACTGGCAAGGCGTTTGCCATCGGGGCTGAAACAGACACAGCTGATGATCCCGGTGTGCCCCTTAAGTGCCAGGAGTTCTTGCCCATTCTCCGCGTCCCAGACCCGAACCGTTTGATCCAACCCGCCGCTGGCGATTCGTTTGCCGTCGGGGCTGAAGCAGAAACTCGCAGTCCCGCCGGTATGTGGTGTTTTGATGGTGAGGAGTTCCTGCCCCTTCTCCGCGTCCCACACCTTTATCTCCGCGGGCACCATCTTACCTCCTGAACTCCACGGGTAGACACTCGCGAGGCGTTTGCCGTCGGGACAGAAACAGACGCTGGCGTTCGGCCTGACTTGCGCCGAGATGGTGAGGAGTTCCTGTCCCTTCTCCGCATTCCACACCTTTATCTCCTCAGTGCTTAAACTGGCGATTCGTTTGCCGTCGGGGCTGAAGCAGACGCTGCCGGCATGTTTGGTCTGCCCCTTGAGGATGAAGATCTCCTGTCCCTTCTCCGCGTCCCAGACCCGGACCGTTTGATCGTCGCCGGCGCTGGCGATTCGTTTGCCGTCGGGGCTGAAGCAGACGCTACACACCCTGTCGGTATGCCCCTTGAGGGCGAGAATCTCGGTCCCCTTCTCCGCGTCCCACACCTTCACTTCGCCCGGAACTGGTGTATTGCCCACTGCCGGAACCCCTCCCGGAAGGCCGCCTCCCCCCACGCCTCGCCGAGTCATTACCCCACCACCCGTGAGGATGCGTTTGCCGTCGGGGCTGAAGCAGACGCTCAAGACCGCACCGGTATGCCCCTTGAGGGTGATCGGTTCCGGTTCCTCGGCTCGCGCGGAAGTCCTTTCCAGCAGGGGAAACAATACCACCGGGAGAGTCGGACCTTTCTCTGGCCCCACTGGCCCCTCCACCGCGGCGGGGAGCTGCGCGGGCGCGAACGCCCACAGAGCGAACGCCGCGACGGTCGCGCAGACCACGGCGGTGTTTCTCAATTTCGCTAGTAGTACGGTTCGTAACATGGTTCGCAACACTCCTTGACAGATTTCGGAAGCAGTCGAAGAAACGACTTTGAGTGCGGTTGGCGTAGCGGCGTTCGCCGACGTGGCGAGAATCGTAAGCAAAGTGGCAATGCAGGTGACGCCACGTGCTTTCAACTTCGTGGCCAATTGCTTCCTGGCAGCCGCGAGGCGACTGCTCAGGGTTCCCGCGGATATGCCCAGTTGACGCGCCGCCTCGGCGCGACTGACCCCGTCTAGTTCGCAAAGCACCACCGCAGCGCGAAGCGTCTCGGACAGGTTCGCAATCTCCTCATCGAGCGCGGCCAGCGCTTCAGAATCGGCCCGCATATGCGTGTCGGCCGGCAAATCGGGGACGCGGGCGACGAGCATTTCTTTCCTACGATGACTCAAGGCGTAAGCCTCCAGGGCAGCAATGCGAGCCGCGCCATACAAGAACCCCCCGACGGCGGCTCGGGGGTGAACGCTATGGGCCTTTTTTGCCAAGACCAGGAAGGTGGCCTGGCACGCGTCTTCTGTGAGGTGGTGTCGCCCGAGTACGCGCCGACACACGGCGTATACCTTCGCTCTGTGACGACGGACAAGTTCCGCGAACGCGGCTTCGTCTCGGTTGGCAATAAAAGCGTCGAGCAGTTCGGCGTCGGACTGCGCCCCGTGCGAACGCCGCTGGAGTTGGTTAAAGATCCCCTCGAGAGCGACCGTCTGCATCTGCCACTCCTGCTCGCTTTCAGCATCTCTCCATCTTATCTGGCTGATATGGAGTGGCGCGTCGGTACGAATCCCGATTTTTTCCGAAATCCTGAGAATCGCTCTGCTCTCCGCAGGGCCATTCACAGAGCCCGTCAAGCCAGATCGGCTGGCGACGATATTGAACAGGTATGGGATTGTGTGTTGTCACCGGTTCGCATAGCAGGTCAGGACTTATCCCCGATGCGTACTCAAATCGCTGCTCGACGCTGGGCAGTTTGAGAACCAGGCGGCTCTCGCCCACTATCTCGTCGTCAGCCGGGCCAGGGTCACTCACATATTGAAAAGACTAAATCCAGTCCAGTGTGGAAACGATGCTTAAATAAATGTGTTTTCTTCATTCGTGTGTCGAACAGGAGTACAGGTTAGGTCTTCAACTTCCCCGGCCCGCCATATAGCGGCCCGGTGAGGTGCCCAGGGCCTTCCGAAACATCGTCACGAAACTGCCGACGCTTTCATATCCGAGGTCACTGGCGACCTGCTGGACGGACGCTCCCTCCGCCATCCACTGAATCGCCAGAATGATGCTGAGTTGCGTTCGCCAGCGGCCGAAACTCATCCCCGTTTCGGCGACGATCAGGCGGGCAAATGTGCGCTCACTCATCGCGTGGCGCTTGGCCCAGGACCCAAGAGTCTTGCGGTCGTCGGGTCTGTCCATGATGTTCTGAAAGATCGCTCGTAAACGCCTGTCTTTCGGCATCGGGAGATGCAGTTGCCCCATCTCGGCGATCGCGATTTCTTCGAGCAACAGCGACGCCACCCGCGACTCCATTCCCCCTTCAGCAACTTTGATGGGGTATTGCGCGGTACGGATGAGTAGCTCCCTCAACAGTGGCGTCACGGAGATCGTGCAGCACTCGGAAGGAAGACCCCGCGCGACGACAGGCTCGACGAACGTATTGTAACCCTCGACGCTGCCCGCAAGGGTGATGCAGTGTTCGACGCCCGGAGGTATCCAAATGGCGGCCTGGGGCGGGACGATCCAGATACCACCTTCTGCCTCGCACGTCAGAACGCCAGACACCGTCATCACACATTGGGCTTTCCGATGGCGATGGAAGCGTGTCTCGTACTTGCGAGTGACTATCTTCAGGCCCATCGTCACCACGTCGCGTGAGATGCCGTCAACGTCCAACTTGATCTCGGTACTTTTCAAAACGGGCATTCGCACGCTCCTGGTGAAATTGGCAGGATTTGCGAATAATATGGCCGAATTGCGCATTGTGGTCAACCGGCAATTCGCTTAAGAACGTGTATTCCAAACGATAAACCAAGAGGAGGACGCTTGGACTACGACGTAATCATCGCTGGGGCAGGCCCGGTCGGCCTGTTCCTGGCCTGCGAACTGCGGCTCGCGAAGCTCTCGGTGTTGGTACTCGAACAATTGGAGGATCCGCACTCACCCCTGAAGCGGCTCCCGTTTGGAATGCGAGGGCTTTGGGGTCCAAGCATCGAAGCGTTCTACCGGCGCGGACTGCTGGAACAACTTGCGTCGCAACCTCGTGCCGACGGCCAGCCGAGCCCCGGATCAATCGCGGCCGGATCGCAGCGCTGCGGGCCAGCCGGTCACTTCGCGGGCATCCAGTTCGACTACGGCAACATCGATTCGTCACGGTGGACGTACCGACTCCCTGGCCCCGCCGACACCCAATCCGGGGCCGAAATGGAGCATATCGAGCGCGTCCTTGCCGCTCACGCACACTCCCTCGGTGTTGAAATTCGGCGCGGCCAGGGTGTCGAAGGCTTCGAGGCTACGGACCAAGAGGTCACTGTACAGACCGGAGAACAACGCTTTCGCGCGCGTTGGCTCGTGGGTTGTGACGGCGGCCGCAGCACAGTCCGCAAACAAGGCGGATTCGAGTTCGTCGGTACCGAGCCTGAGTTCACGGGATACTCGGTCCAAGTCGAAATCGTCGACCCCGAGAAGCTCGCCTTGGGCCGACATTACACGCCGACCGGTATGTACACTCAGTGGCAGCCAGGGGTCATCGCGGTTGCCGACTTCGACGGCGGCGCATCCCATCGCACCAAACCGATCATGCTCGAACATGTGCAAGCGGTCTTGCGGCGCGTGTCCGGCACCGACGTGACCATCAAGGCGTTGAACGTCGCCTCGACATGGACCGACCGCAGTAAGCAAGCAACGACTTACCGCAAGGGACGAGTGCTGCTGGCAGGCGATGCCGCGCACATTCATTCCCCGCTCGGCGGACAAGGCTTAAACCTCGGGCTTGGAGACGCCATGAACCTCGGCTGGAAGCTCGCGGCAATCATCCGAGGCGGTGCGCCCGATGGCTTACTTGATAGCTACACCACCGAGCGGCATCCGGTCGGGGCCCGCATCCTTGATTGGACGCGGGCTCAGGTCGCGCTGATGCGACCTAGTTCCCGCGCGCTCCAAGCCATCGTTCGCGATCTGATCGACACGCGCGATGGCGCGACCTACTTTGCCGAACGTGTCTGGGGCGTGTCGCTTCGCTACGAGCTCGGCGAGGCACACCCATTGGTGGGCCGCACTTGCCCGGACTTCGAGTTCGAGGATGGAACGAAGCTCGGCACACTGCTCCGGGATGGAAACGGTTTGTTGCTGGACTTCGGCGGGCGGGCGTCTCTCCAGGCGCTCGATGGGCTTTGGGGCAACCGTGTCCGGTATGTAGCGAGCGATGCCAAGGATCGCCTAGGATTGAATGCGTTGCTTGTGCGTCCTGATGGGTTCGTGGCATGGGCGAGCGATACGACTCCCAATTCCGAGGAAGTCACACGAGCCGCGGCGAGATGGTTCGCAAGCCGCGAACATCACGCCATCCGTAGCTGATAAGGAGCCATTCGGCTGAATTGACTCGTCTCAGGTTCTCACGCGGCGGTGCGGTCGCCGCAGTGCCCCTCTCAGCGCGTCTGAATTCACGGACGACATTGACCGAAGCTAGTTAACTGTCACGGTTCGCATAGCTGCCCAGGGCATATCCCCGAGGCGTATTCAACTCGAACCAGGCCTCATCGAACGCGGAACATTGTGGCTCAAGAGGTTACGTCGAAAGCCTGTTATCGAGGTAATCCTCTGGAACGGTTCCAGCCAACCAGAACCTGAGGTTTCAACGACTCCCAAGGAACCCCGTGATCCGCTCAAGCTCGCTCGGTACTACCAGTCGCTGCTCGATTCTGGCAAGTTCGAGAACCGGGCGGCACTAGCCCGCTATCTCGGCGTCAGCGGGGCGAGGGTCACTCATGTGTTGAAAAGGTTGACCACTCGGTTGCGTCATGATGGCATTGAATCGAGGAAGACATAGAGAGCGGCAATCTTGTCGCCACGGATGATGATCACGTCCAAGCCGGTGTATTCGGGCTTCGCCCCACGCGGACCGGACCCCCACGCCAGACGACCGGCGTTATGGAGTGCCTGCGGCTCGCCGTGAGGCGTGTACACGAAGTGAGGGTGAGTCGCACGAAGATCACCGGCAAATTTGTCAAGGGCTTCACGCCCGATGAACTTGCCTGGCGGCACATATAGCTCGCAATCTTCGGTATAGAGTTCGTCGATTGCCGCACGGCGGCGCGCCGCGTCACCCTCACCGAAGACCTCCTGAAGGTTGCGATGAAGAAGCTCGTGGATACGCTTACTCATGATATTCCTCCTTTGTTAGAGCCATTATGACCTCCGGCACGAAAACGACATGGCCCGCATCGAAGCGGTCGCGCGGAGTCGGCCGGCGGGACTGGTACCTGACCGCCCTCAGCATGCACATTCGATTGTCCCCTTCGGGCTACCCTCGGCGTCGGTCGGGAGTTTCAGCACCTCCCAGGCAGCAATCCCGCCGTACATTTCCCTCACCTTGAACCCAGATTCCAGAAGTGGGATCGCCGCCTTCATCGCCAAGCTGCACCAAGTCTCCCAGCAGTAGAGGACAAGGAGTTTGTCATTCGGAAGCTCGGCCATTCTCTGAACGATCTCGTTCTGAGGGATCGCCACGGCTCCCCGAATCCGAGTCGGCACAGACCCGATACGGACATCGACGACCAGCACGTCGGCGGGGCTGTCCTGCTGTATCTTGAACAACTCCCGTGGGCTGATCGTCGCCGCCTGCTTCGCCTTGAAGTAATCCAGTCCGGTCATCGGTCGTCTCCGTTGAACAGGGTCGTGAGTAAGGTCACAAGTTGCTTCCGCTCGCCGTCGCTCAGTCTGAGCAAGAACTTTTGTTCCGCGACGATGACGATTTCGTGGGCTTTGCTCAACGCCCGCTTGCCTTTCGCCGTAAGCGTAACCAGGAAGGCACGCCGGTCGAACGGGTCGGGCTTGCGGGCGAGTCGGGTCAATCATTCAGCTTCAGCGAGCGGCCATATGAGGGAGCGTCGTTTCTGGATTGCCGTAGCAAGTCGTAACCACGTCATGAGGGGTGTGGCGGGCGGCTAACTAATGCGCGTTCCTTCGCGATCACCGCACACGGTGACCAAAAGTACGGCGATCAGCCGTATTCATTTCACCTCGATGCGGTAGTTGAATTACTCGTTCCTTTCGGCGAAGAGGCACAGATTGTCGGCTATCTCCACGATGTAGTTGAAGATACCACCGTATCTGTTCAAGCAGTGAGAGAGAAGTTTGGCGACCGTGTGGCAGATTGTGTCGCCAGAAACCGTCATCACCCATTCAAGCCATCCCCCCTGCACGACCGAAATAACCTTTATCACCCTATCAACCGGGAATAAACCGTTTACCCGAACTATCGCCCCTAATCGGATTCACGGCTGTCGTGCCTGTTCCAAGCTAAGACGTGAAGGGCACCAGACAAACCAGACTGCGCGGGGCATTCCAAGGACCATGAGCCATGCCTCGCCCAACCCGCTTTTGCAGATTCTACATTGCCAGTCTTGTGATCGCAATCTGTTGCCCCGCGGCCCACGCACAGGGGCCACTCCTGCCCGGGGCAGGCCCGATCAGTCGATCAATGGGAGGTGCATCTACAGCCGCTCCACTCGATGCTACCGGTACACTGTACTGGAACCCCGCGGCGATCAGTGGGCTGCCGTCATCCGAACTCGACCTCGGCCTCGAACTTCTTAACCCCCGTAGCACGATCTCATCCTCGATCCCCGGCGGGGCGCTCGGCCCGGGCTTCCCACCCGCCTCCGCCTCGGGTCGGAGCCACGACGACGCTGGCGTCTTTGCGCTCCCGTCCGGCGGTTTCGTTTACAAGCCCGAGGAGTCCCGGTGGACGTTCGGGCTCGGACTCTTCCCCACTGCCGGATTCGGGACGAACTTTGCCGGTAGTTCGACAAATCCGATCTTATCGCCGCCGCCACCACTCGGGTTAGGACTCGGCCATGTGTCGTCGGAGTACGAGTTGCTCCAAATTGCTCCCACTGTGTCGTACCAGTTGACTGACAGGCTCTCTGTCGGGTTCGCCCCGCTGATCGATGTGGCCCAACTGGACGTCACTCCCGGTGTGTTTTTCTCCCCCGACGCCGGGCAATACCCTGTAGCGACGAGTTCTCGCACCGCCTGGGGTGGGGGCTTCCAGGCTGGCGTCTACTACGTGGCTTCGGATGCCTGGCGACTCGGAGCCTCGTTTAAGAGTCCGCAGTGGTTTGAGCCATTTCACTACCAGTCGGCCGATCAGTTCGGTCGGCCTGTAACGGGCAGTTTTAACCTCAATGCCCCGCTTATCGCGTCCATCGGAGCAGCGTACACCGGGGTGGACCGGCTCACCATCGACGCGGACATCCGGTATGTGGATTTCCGCAACACGCTGGGGGTAGCGGCGACTGGGTTTGACTCGACCGGAGCGGTTCGAGGTCTCGGCTGGAACGACGCCTTCGTCTTCGCCCTCGGTGCCCAATACCAATTGACCGACAACTTCTCAATCCGGGCAGGCTACACGTACAACACCAACCCGATCCCCGACCAGAATGCGACGTTCAACGTCGCTTCGCCGCTTGTTTACCAGCACCAGATAGCAGTTGGTGCTTCGTATCACCTGGGACCTAACTGCGTCTTGTCGTTGACATACTGCCATATTTTTGAAAGCTCAATCACCGGCCCATATCTCACCCCACAAGGTCCGATCCCGGGTGCAACTGTGAGCATTGGAACGCAGGCAGACTCACTTGTCTTTGGATTCAGCGTCCGGTTTTAACTGGGCGGGGACCACGTTACCAATACCTGGCAGGTTAGATTCCCGATTCACTCGTTGCTCCGTGTGGGCGGGAGAGATGGTCGGAACCAATTAGAGATTGTGGCCCGGTCCAGTCAAAGCAGCCCTGAAACAAAGTAATCCGTTACGACACCGCCGCGAGTGGTGCCGTGATTTCCTGTCTTGAGTTGTGCCTCTCCCTCAATGCGAGAACGCACAAACCGATTCCTCGAACAGCGCAGACAGCGCTGAGAGCAATGAACAACTGCATCGCAACATGCAGTGCCATGAAGACACCGTAGAACGCTGCAACCGAACCACCGAATGCCACTTGTCGCCACAGACGAGCCGGAGTCGTGGCGGGATCGGAGATCATGTAGAACGTGAATAGTACGAAGGCGAGTCCCGACATAGGGGCCAGACTCCCCAGAAATGATGTCTCGAAAATGAGGTTTCGCACGATAGCCTGGAGGATAAAGCCGACGACCCATGCAGCGATCAAGGGCAGCCGCTTGGTGAACGTGCCGTTGATGTATGTGCCAAGGACGCAAATCAACCCAACCAGACCCCAGCCAAGAATACCGGGCAATCCGGCTGTGAACTGCCAGGGTGGCACAAGGCCCACACTTCCGGGGAAAGCAAAAAGAGTCACTGTGATCCCGAAGTTCGATGGGTTGAAGATATGCCGCCGCCCTTGACCTACAGGCACACGGAAGACAGTCTTTGAACCAATCCCCACTGCCGCAGCAAACGCGACGATCCATAACTGGTCATTGAAGTAAAGAAGCATGGCTGTCACAGCACCGGTGATGTGTGCTGGCAACAGGAAGTCTATAAATGGGACCACGCCCCCAATAAATCGAGGTCTGCGGTGTTGGCACCAGGCATCCAATGTCTCTAGCAGGAGTTGCAGTACGTAGGCCGTGAAGATGGCTACAAGGGTCTGGGCATACGACTGCTCGAACCCGAGGATGGTGTGCCCAAGGACGGTGAGGACGGTGACAGCGATCGCGAACCGGCGGAGGGCAGCGAGTTGGTCTGGCGGATAGTACCTTTGGCTCATGGATTCCCCCCTGCTTTCCCACCCAGGATCACAGTGTGCCAGCCCGGTCGGAATTGCAGTGTCTGTGAGTGAAGTTGTCCGTCTGCGCCTCGCCATCGCAAGTCAACGGGGATCGCGGCAGTTGCCTCCATCCTGCCGAGGCCGAAGTGGAGATCGGGAGCCCGTTTGCCCGAGTGGCCGGTCCCACCATCCACCGCTGCCACCAAGCGCCGGCCATCGGGCAGATACACGGTCGCGGTCGCACCGATTGCTGGCCGGGAGAGGCCTACGATTTCCCGGTTGGGATGGCCGGCTCGCGCAACGGTAGCCCCCTCCTCTCCAATCGGGAATCGCAGGTGCAACCCCAGGAATTCACCACGATCGGGGGCCAGGTTGTGGAAGAAGAAGGATGGCCCCCACTGGTTCGCCACTGCGAAATCCAGGCGGCCATCACCATCCACGTCCCCAATGGCAATCCCCCGACTACATGTGGGGTCGCTCAGACCCAGTCGGGAGGCGAGATCGTAATATCGGCCATCAGAGGCACGCACGAAGAATGGGTTGTGATCCCCACCAGCCACATCGTCCCCCGGCTTGAGTCGAGGCCAAGAGTGGGGATAGGAGGTGAGTTCGTCATTCATAAGCGCCCCCTCCTGTATTTCCGGCCAGCGGTTGATGTTACCTTTCGCAAAACCGCAGGCCTGAACCAGTTCGAGCACCCCATCGTTATCGAAGTCGGCCAGTTTCACGTCCCATGCCCATCCGCTCCTCGATAGCCCCCATTTCTCGCTCGCATCCTGGTATGGAGCGATCCCACTTCGCATCAGATCGGTTTTCCCGGTACTCAGGAACAAGAAGTTACTCTCATGCAGCCCGTTGCGGCTCGTGATGTTGCTGACGAAAATATCTGGCCAGCCATCGCCATTGAGGTCGCCGAAGTCGATTCCCATCCCGTTGAACGAATCGCGCCCGACGACCTTGGAGCGTGGGGTGGTGAACGTCCGTTCGCCACGGAGGAGAGCGAAATGCAATTCGCCAGGTCGCGAGCGGTTATGGAGCAATCGGTCGGGGCCGAAATCCCTGACGAAGTAGATTTCAGGCAGAAGATCGCCATCCAGGTCGGCCGCGCCAATCGCGAATGTCCAGCCGTGGGCCACATTGTCTTCGAGGCCGGCTTCGGCCTCGCGGAAGCGGGGATGGGAATTCGATGAACCAACTCCGCCCCAGAGGAGTAGATGGCTCCGGCCACCGTTGAACGCATGGGACAAGGAATGGGGCATGCTCTCAGTGCCCGAAGCCTTGGCATCCAAAACGCGAGCTCCGTCGGGAAAGTAGTTGCCAATGATGAGGTCGAGGTGACCATCTCCATCCAGGTCAGCCTGGGTTGCGGCACCCGTATACCACCGCTCTACCGGATTGATCAACTCGCATGGAACCCAGCTCTCGCGGGTAAGTACCACAACTCCACGAACTGTGAGATCAGGTTTCTGGAGAAATAGGATCGGCGTGCGGCCCCAGTAGTAAACGAGTACATCGGGCCAGCCGTCTTCGTTGAAATCGCCCACCAGACAGCCCATCGGGGCCATGGTGGTCGAGTCGAATGGCAGCGGCGAAGGGGATAATGTGAACGGCTCGTAGCGCGACCGCGTTCCTGGGACAGGAGCAACGATCACCTGATCGACCCGCGGGTCCACGTAAATGAGATCGTTCGGCAACCCATCCCCATCGAGGTCGGCAAGAGCCACAGCCGCTCCGACGAACGAGATCTGCGCTGAGAGGTGGCGAAGGCTCGGGTGGACATTCCGATCCATTTTGTGGCCAAATCCCACGAGTTCTGGAAGAGAGAGTTTTACGAACCGGAATCGTTCCGCCAGCTCATTCGCCTCTGGGTCAGCGAGGACGGGTGGTTGGCTCAGGACGTACAGAACCCCCACGAACCCAAGGGCGACCAGTGAAGGGATGAAACCACGAAGATTACTCAATAGTTGTTCCATCGATGGGCTCCGATGAAAGTGGTCGGGACCTGTGTGATATGGGGCCGTGCGATCGTATCCGTTCCTCGTTGGACTCAAGGAATAACCGGCTCGTTGCCTCTGCGGCAGGATTTGGCGTCGAAGTTCAGAGGGCACTTTCAAAAGAGTCCCGGCACAACTCTCCACTGGCGACGAGGGTGCCCGGATCGCCGCGGCCCGTGATACCCCGAGAGCAGATCCACAATTTGGTCAGCGGATCATGTCGAATCTTCCTCTCGATCCGGTAGCTTTCCGCCAAGGGCCACGTTTAGCATTTCACACGCTGCCCGCCATCGCCTGCGTATAGTCCGCTCGTCCACACCAAACAGCTCGGCGATCCTCGGCTGCGTCCACCCGTGGTAGAAAGTGAGCATGAACACCTCACGTTCCTCGGTCGGCAGTTGCTCGACGGCAACGTGGATCCCAGCCCAGCGGTCGAGGTCGTCGGGGTCTGGGCGCGAGTCAGGCGGATCCAGAATCGCTGGTTTCTCACCCTTGTCCGGGGATGCCCAACTATGGTGATTTCGGCCAAGGCCGCGCGCCCCCTGGTAGTGCCGGGCGAGGTCGAGGAGAGTACGGCGAATCTGCTCGGCCGCCAACCCGAAGAATTCGCGGGTGGAAGCTGGTGTCACGACATCCAGGGCCGTGAGCAGCCGCATGACAGCGCGCTGGTAGACGTCTGCGGTATCCTCCCAGCGACCGACCCCAGGGTAGCCCCGAAGCATCTTTCGGGCGAGTGCTTCGAGTCGCCGCTCGGTCCTGCGGATCAGGTCATCCCGGGCCGCGGCCTCGCCCGCCCGAGCTCGAGTCAGAAGATCGGTGAGAGCGATGGTATCGAGATCGTTGGGCATCATTCTGTACCAGCTGGGAACCGCTCACTCGTTCACACTTTGGGAAGAGTTACCATTAATGCAGAGCAGTTGGGCGTTGTCCATACCTGACTGACGGAATTTCGTGGTCGCCCTGATCTCAGGCCGTGAGACATTTTCGGTTTCTCAGTTGGAGTGACCGTATCGCTCTGGGAGTTTCACTGAAGCTGCCGGCTCGACTCGAAGTGATGGTTCACGCATTAGGCTGCTACCCTGAAAGAAGATCAAAAAGTCTCGGTCGTCTCGATCCAGATTCCCCAACTCACTGCACCAAGACCCTGATCCCACTCGGAGTGATGTGGTGCCTTCTCAACGAGAGTGTTGAGACCGGGGTTATTGAACTCAGGGTTACTGTGAGAACCAATCAAGTCGTTGAAAAGTATCGCTGGACCATTCCCAGAGTCAACGCTGATAGTTACCGACGCTGGGATGGGTGTCGTCTTGCATTCCATTGGGATGGCATTCGCGGCAGGTGTCAACGCGAGTGGTTCCAGGCCACTCCCACTGGTTCCGGCGATGGACTCGGTGGCGAAGTTCTGGGAGATGAACGCTGCATTTGCGTTGAAAAGGCCATAGACCGAGTTGTCGCCTAAAGCCCAGCCATTGGAGCTGCTCCCCCATGGGTTGTATACTTTGAATGGCATGTTCGACGACGCATTGTAACCCACCATCGCATAACAATGGCTAGCCACAATGTACTGGCTGGGAGGGTTTTGGGTGCAGAAGACCACCATTTGACCGGCTTCAAAAGCAGCGGCGGCATTGCTGGGGTTAATCGCGACATACGAGGCCGGGAGACCGGTGATTGCCGTAAGAGCCCATGAAGGGTATCCTTCGTTGAGAGCTCCGTAAGAGATGGAGCCCGGCTTCCCCGTTTGCACCACATCGGCCTCATTTGCCTCTGCGTAAGCCTTTTCCGCCAGAGCGACCCACAAAACACCGTTGGCCGGATGATCGTAGTAACCACCGCCGTCCGGCAATTCCGTATCGACGGTAACATAGGTGGGTGCGCCGTTGCTAAAGAGACGCACAGTGAAAACTTCAACTGAGTGGCCGTTGATAGCTTTCGTGCAGTCGTAAGTGAACATGTTGGAGATGAGGCCAGGCTGCTGGACCGCAACTTCGGCAAGGCTTGAGAGTAACCAGCAATCTCCAACCTCGCCTTGATGTACATCGGTGAAGACCGGGCCATTCGAGCCGAAGAGACTGCCTTTAGCCGCGCTATAGGTCGTTGCTGCGGTCGGTTCGTTCACCCCTAAGAACCATTTGTTGACCAGTTCCCCGAGCCTGGTATGAGACGAACCGATTTGCAAGTCACCCAGGGAGGTGGAGACCACATTACCCTTACTGTTTAGATACTGGAAGGCGGAGTTGGCCGGGTTCTCTCCGATCACCTGAGTTTCGAAGTATGCCACCGATGCTGGTGTCTTGAGCAACGATGCATTCGTGGCCAGAGAAGAGAGGCTGGCAAACTCGGCGGAAGTAACGGTCGCACTCTTCTCGATCTGTGCGTAGATTTGCAGCATGTCGTTATAATTGATCGAGTCGTGGTGCGCATAATCGGCGCGGGCAAGGGCAGCCACGCTCGGGGAGGGGAGATGTGCTGAAAACCAATCGCCGTTCAGCACTTCGCGAGTCTCAAGAGCTTCCAGACGTGGTTGACAGGTCGCAGACATGGATGAACGGAGCATGGGCGGTTCTCACTGCATTTGGGTTTGAGGCACTCATGTGCCGGATTACCCAGGGAAGCGGAACCCACGCCACAACCAGGACACTCTTACTTCAAGTTTTTGGACTCGGAACCCACAAGCCGCGGAGGAGGGAAGGAACGATATGCTAACCATACGTCGTCGCGTATTTCCTCGCTGACGCGGGAAGTAATGCCATCGATTACCTAGGAGAGGTGCGATCCAAAAAACGCGAGCAGCCGGTGGAATGACTCCACCGGCTGCTCGCGTTTCTGTTTCAGTCATAGTCCAATCACTTCACTTGGACCTGCTGGACGGTGGCACCAAAACTGCCATCGACCGCGGGAGTCACGAACACGGGCTTCTCCTCGCCGGTCGCACCATCCAAGATCACCGCAATCACCTTCTGACCTGCGAACTTCGCGGTTGCGGCATCCAGATCCTCAGGGGTTTGGGTTCGAACACCACCGACCGACATGATCACGTCGTTCGTCTTCAGTTTCGCGGCGGCCGCAGCCCCATCTGGGGTCTTCGTCAGCATCACTCCAAACACAGCATTCGGAACGGGAACCACCTGCCACGGTTGCAGGGGGACCACAGGAATCACCTGCCACGTCCTGTGAGTGCCAGGCGAAACCACTGGCCGGTGCTGTGGCTTGTTGATCGGTGCCGGATTGTTGGAACCGTGGCTCTTGGGGGGACCAGCAATAACATTCGGGACCACTGTAGCGGTGAGGATCACGGTGGCCAAAAGACGGGTTGTGTGGAACATGGCTGGGTCTCGCTTACTCTGGGGTGTTGGCACTCGCGTGCCTGATTACCCAGGGAAGCGGAACCAGCCCTACAACCCGGACAGTTTTTGCTAAAAATTCTCCGGACGCAAGAACCAGCAGCGGATAAATAGACTCTCGACGTGATGATTGAAGGTCTGGAACCACTCGTCTCTCGGGGTGATCACCTCGCCCGACGTCGGAAAACGAAGGGAATGGCGAATCCGATCAACCCACCGACCACACCGAGAGCAACAGACCGTCCCCCAAGCCACACGCCAATCGTCTCCCCGGCCCAAATGCCGATGGCCGCGGGAATCATCCACATACCGAGAACCACTAGACCCAGTGCCGCCTGCGTTCCACGGTAAATCGACATCGGTGCCTGCTGGCCGGGGGGGACCAGCTTACCCAAGCCCCAGGTGAATAGCAGCAATAGCGGGATAGCTACTCGGCCGATGGCTGCACCTGTCGAGGCACCGTTGGCCATTGCCTCCTCCCCTTCACCGGTAATCACCCCCGCGATTAATCCCACGACGTACCCCGTGGATCGGCCTGCGAGGTCACCCACAAGCGTAGCGCCTGCCAGGAACATAAAAGCCACAATACCCCATACCACCATTCCCCGAACACTGCGACGTTTTGCCTTCGGCTCCGGCTCTTTTACCACAATCGAATCGGGCTTCGGTAACTCGATAGGGCCAGTGGCAAACGGGCCAGCGCCCCGGATCGGACGTTCGATTTCTTCGATTGCCGCCTCGGCCGTCCGGATCTGTTCATCGGCCTCGGGCAGACCGAGTTCTTTCGCCAGCTTGCCCCGGACCAGCAGGGATTGTGAGTGTTCGTACTTGGCCTTCTGGAGGCCCGCTGCAACGCAACTCCGTTCTGCAAACTTGAGTGCCTTGTGTTTTTCGCCACACGCCGCAAGAACGAGAGCGCGTTCCCGAAGCGCGACCGGGTACGCTGCGGGGAACAGACTCGTCAACCGTGTGGCCCATTTCGCCGTGCGGTTGGCCCGTTTGAGGAGATGTTCGGCTTGCTGGGGATCTTTTGCCTTAATGGCATCAGCATGGAGTCGCAGGCTCATCGCCAGCATCGGCATCACCAGAATGGTGTGGGAGTTGAGACACTGGCTTTGGCGAACTATCGTGGCGGCCTGCTCGAAGACCTTGAGCGCTTCGCCCGTGCGGCCATGGAACGAGTGCCAGTATCCTTCCGCCAGCGTGCCGTGGACCGTGGACATGATGTCGTCCGGACGACAGGGGATACAGACTTTCATTTCCTCGAATGGGATATTGCCTCGCATGGCCCGCGCCCAGAGCCAACTGGAACACATGCTTCGCGAGTCACCGAGTCGGACACTGGCCGCGAACACCCAGCGTGCCTGTGCGATCGCTGCGGCGAGATTCCCCAGGCCGAAATAACAACAACCCCGGTGAAACTGGGCGAGGTTGAGTTCCCACAGGTCGCCAGCCTTCTCGAAATTGTCAACAGCGCTGCTCAGGGATGCAACTCCCTCTGCATACCGTGCGGATGCATAGCAACCGACCCCTCTGTAGGTTGTAGTTTGCCCATGAATCCAGGCATCCTCAAATTGGGTTGCAAATGAAACTCCTCGATCGCCATAAACAGCGCCTCGCGAATGCCAGCCCAGCATCGACATTATGCAAGCGTGGTACGAGTAGATGTGGGCCAAGTGCGGTGATGGAGGGAGTAATTCCGCGCGATTCATTGAGGCGAGATGAGACCAGATTGCCTTGAGTACGTTCTGAAATGAATAGGGGCGGCAGAGTCGCAAGAAGAGGAGAATGTGGTTATTGAGACGACTGTTTGGTGAATTTTTGTACAATTGCCAAGGGAACAGGGTATGCCAGCATTGAATGACCACCTCTCGCAAGATCACACTGCTCATACCGAATGTGGTTCGCGGAACCCGGCGACCGAGACGCCCCAGTCCTCGTTCGAACAATACGATGCTCCTATCCATTGTGCCCTGCTTGAAAGCAAGTTCACCTTGGAGCAATTCGATACGGACTTTGCCCTCGGTATCATCTGCCAGTTCAAATGCGACGATGCTCTCTGTGTTAGCTTCTTCATATCGCCCCAAAAGCATCAGCACCTCACTGTAGTTCTCAGCGATCCGGAAACGCAGAGCGTTCGTCGTTTCCTTGGCATTGCGTTTTGCGATCTCATAATTGTTCCCGGCTACTTCAATCGCCGACTGCCTACGCGCTTGTTCGGCAGCGAGAATGGCGTACACCAGAGCCTTCCGCACCTCCCCAGCGGAGTCAAAGTGATACGCCAGATCGTACACTCGTGGAATCGCTTTCTCCTCGCCCACCGTCTCACCCGCCTCAAGAGTCGTCATCTGCTCCGTTGAGACACCTCCAACGGAACGCTCAATCTCCTCCGCCAACGTCCCGTGAAGTGTCTTACGCTTTACCTCCTCCATATGACCCAGAATCGTTTCGCGAACGCGGTCGTGGTATGTATCGATCAGCAAATTGTCTTCCGGACCCATCAGACGCACCAAACGCTCGTTACGCATCCGCGTCAACGTTGCCATCGGCGTCGAACCTAACTTCGCCGTCCGCGATGCCTCGGATACTGACAACGCCTGGCCCGACACGGCCACCACATCCAGCAGGCCAACCGCCTCCACTGGCAACCGACCGAGCTTACGACCCAATACCTCGTGGAGAGGGATAGCTTCAAATGAATCCGTCTCCGGGTCAAAGCAACCGACCAACTCAATCAACAGGAAAGGATTCCCCCTCGTCTCGGTTGCGAACTCCGCCGCTCGACGACGGATGGCTTCATCGTCCCGACCCAAAAGCTGGATGACCAGTTCGACGCACTCCTCCACAGACAGTGGAGCGAGCTTCACCACCCGGTCGCCAAACTTCACATCGTGTTTCCGCTGTAGCTCCTTCCACGTCTGGAGGAAGGCACTATCCTCAGTTTCGTCGCTACGGTACGCCCCGAGAAACATAACTGTCGGCGCCTCCGGTGGCCGCAGCACCTCGAAGAGTGCTGAAGCACTGTCCGCATCGCCCCACTGAAGGTCGTCGATGAACCACACAACCGGAGATCGCCGCCCAATGCGGCCTAGAAGCGATCGCAATGCCCGGAATGCCCGCTGACGTACCTGCTGCTCATCCAGACTCGACACCCGCGGGTCAGTCGCCCGGGCGACCACCTCCACACGTTGAAGAACCGGAAACACACGAGCCAACGTACCGACATCGTCGGGCATCAACAGCGCTGCCTCCTCGGTCGGCAGAGACCGCAGATGGCTGCTCAGTGCATCGATGAGCGTGTCGAGGGCCTTGAATGGGACCGACTCGCGATCGTAGCACCGGCCCGACATGACGACGGCTCGTCGGTCGTCCCGCAACCGATTCAGGAAAGAGTCGCCCAGAGCCGTCTTCCCCTCCCCGGATCGCCCGCTGATGAACACCGTTAACGGGTCGCGCTCACGCTCCAGAGTCAGATAAGCTTCTCTCAAAGTCGCCAGATGACCATCGCGGCCGACAAGCTGGGGGCCGGAACGTGAGACTGGGGCCGTGGAGGCCGACCCGGCGGACACCACCGCCGTGATCGCCAGGGCATCGGGACGTTCTCGCGGATCTCGTGCAAGCAACCGCATGCAGAGGGTCGCCAGGTCCGCGGAAATCTCCGCGTCTGTCGGCAGTGGGGGGGCATCGAACTGTTGCTTGTTCAGGAGCATCTGGCCGACTGTTCCACGGAATGGCGCGGTCCCGGACAGTGCCTCGTACAACATCACACCAACCGCGTACCAATCGGTCGCGGCCGTGATCCGCGTACCGGCTGCCTGTTCGGGTGCCATGTACCGCGGCGTACCGGCGATCTGACCCTGACTTGCCGACGCCCCGGCCCGGTCCAGTTCCGCCACCAACCCAAAATCGAGCAGCATGAGTCGGCCATCGTGAGCGACCATGACGTTCGATGGTTTCAGATCCCGGTGTATGATGTGCCGTGCATGCAGCGCCATGATCCCAGCGGCCAGTTGGGTCATAGCACCACGTAGCCGATTCTCATCAAGGACGTCGCCAGGACGGACGAACGAGAGGAAGTCCACGCCCTCGATCATATCCATGGTAAAAAACCAGTGTCCCCCGTCTGCCTCCAGGGTATGCAGCCCCACGAGTTGTGGGTGGCTCAGGTCGGCCAAGGCGCGGAACTCCCGCTTGAATCGGTGGAGTGAGGCTCCGCTTACCGAGGGCAGAGTTTTCAAAGCCACACGGTTCCCATGTCGGGAATGGCGTGCCTCATAAACGACACCCATCCCGCCACGTCCCAGTTCCCGAACGAGTTGATATTCGCCAAGGCGTGTAACGGGAGCGAGACCCACGGCTACGACAGCGGCAGCGTGCTGAGCTGTCGATGGCGATGAGTAGTTCCCTGTGGAGGGGGGCAGGAGAGCCTCGCGGATGATCGATTGAAACTCGGAGGGAAACTGCGACAGGTAGTCATCCACACGGGGTGAATCCCCTGTTGTCCGCCGACATGTGGCATCAATCGTGACGAGATTGCGAAGCAGGGCAGGCCGACCTTCAGGTGAGACTCGGTCGAGGAAGTCACGAATCTGCGGTGGCTTGGTTGCGTCCCAGGTATTGCGGAACTCCTCGCAGATGAGGACGACCTCTTCAAACGAGGCAGTGTGTTGATCGGGCGGCACATCTTTAGTGCTATCGTTCGCTATTGGCACGGGGCGACATCCGAGAGGGTGAATCTAGGAGCGAAGAGATTTCACAGGAATCATGTACCGCAGTCGGTCAGCGGTCGTTCTGAGGACCAGCCACCAAGCACGCGGATCGTCGGAACCGATAACTAAACAATTACACGATGAGCATCATAACCGAGTCGAAGGGGACAGTCGAGACATTGCCCGAGAGAGTCGAATACTCAACCGCTCGTAGGCCAGGATGGACGCAGATCCAGCTTCCGCTGCCACCTGAACGGAGTTGCTTTGGAAAGGGACAAGCCGCTTTACGTCACCGCCCTGGGCGAAACAGATACTCCGGTCGGGTGGCGGCTCAACAAGGCTACAAGCGGTTGCTTTGAGAGGTTCTGCCACCACATTTCCAACGCTCGTGCGATACGGTCAAATTCACCTTCGGGAAGCCCATGGGAGATTTAGAAACACCTTTCAACGCCAACATCTCACGCCCCATCCCGCTCGCCATCGGTTCTATCGAGATGAAGATGCGGGGCAACGCCGTTGCCGCCGCGCAACTCGATCACTCGATCTGCCCTGCCCTGCGTCAAGAATGCAGTCAGATCCACACCCATTTCCTTGAGCGCTGCGAGATGCTGCCGCGTCCGCTCATCGCTCTGCCGACGGATCTCCTGTTCGCTTTCGGCATCCCTTCGCCGCTGTTCGCGGGCAGCAGTTCGTTCACCCTCCTTGGCGCGCATCTCCGCCTCCTGCCGCTTCTGGGCCATCTCAATCTCGGTCTGCACCTCGACACTTTGCTCCGTTCGTCGGCGCGTTGCGCGGTTCATTTGCGCATTCAGTTTGTAATCTTCCAATCCCTGCGCCTGTTCCTCCGTGGCACGTTCGAGTTGCAGTTTTGTCCGCGCTTCAATGGCCTGATCGTGCATGGCCTGGAGTCGGTCGGGAGCACCATAGCCCCGATAGACAACCTTGTTGATCCGGTAACCGTTCTGGCTCGCACGCACAGTGAGTTGCCGATAGGTTTCCAGTTCGTTCAGTCTCCCCGTATCTTTCTTGAATTCCTCGAAGGTATGATGGCCGAGGAAATCGACCACATCCGAAGTTGCAGCGTTGATGAAGTCGCCAATCGGGTCGTGAGTGGCTTCCAGCATTCGCTCGATGTCGGTTAGCTCGAAAAACATCATGAGCCGGATTGTCAGCACCGCATCATCGGCCGTGCGGACATCGGTGACATCGTGATACATCTGATCGGGCATGAGCCACAATTTCTGGAACACGAGTCCCTTGGCCACCTTCTTCTGGCCCTGCGATCCGCCATCCGACCCGTGCCACGCAAAGGTATGGAGCCACTCGCCCGGAGCGGGAACAAAGAGCATCGGACCATTCACGATCCGACGGGAAATAGCCTCTGCTCCGGATGGACGACTGTAAACGATCACTGCTTCCTTCGCAGCGAGTTGCAGCGCATCCTCTCGGGTGATGGTTTCGTGAATCCGCGGGTCGAACCAGATATCGGCGGGGCCGGGGAGGTGTTCCTGGCGGCCATCGCGGAACCGGACGATGAGGAACTCGGCGGGGTGGGCAATGAAGTGCCTCATCTTCTCGAAACGCTTCGTGCCAATCCACACCCGCTGCGGCCCAGCGATTACCTCCATGCGGCCATCTCTGCGGACCATTAGGACGCGCTGTCCTTCCTCGACGGTGTAATACCACATGGTTTCGGTTCCGTAGTTGGGTGTGTGGTCTTCGCCGGGCTGTGATGTGCTGTTGGGATCGGCTTTTCCCACATCGGCTGGGGCATAGCTGCCCCGCTTCATCTTTACTGCTGGACTTCTCAGCGCAGGCACAGAAACAGGAGGTGGAGGCATCCCTCGGCTTCGCGCATGAAGCCTCTCTGCTACCTCTCTACGTCTGGCAGCCGCTCTCTCGTCGTAGCCAGTCTGAGTGGACTCAACCGCCGTGTCGGTGAATTCGACCAGCATCGAATCCACCGTTTCCGTTTCAGGACCCCCATAATGCCGGTTGATTGCTTCGATGATCTGCGCCTGGGGGAATTGGACGAGCCGAATATCCTTGTTCAGAACGAATGTGAGCTTGTCGCGGAGGAGAATGTTGGAAGCGTTGGCGGTGGCGATATGAAGAGTTCGCCCTTCCAGCTTCAACGGCAGAATGACGTTCTCGCGGCAGACCGATTCGGGAACCAACGTACACACACCCTGAAGCGGGTTCAATGGCCCCGTTGCGACCGACAATGATTCCGCTTCATCCTCGGCGAGATGGAGTGCCCCGTGTCGTTGGATCAGTTTGGGTATCATGAGATTGCTACCTGGGTGCAATCCTCAGTATTGGGATTCATTCCCTTTGGGGCAAAGCTTTCAAAGTGTGGCGCGTTTGCCAAGCAGACTCAACTTTAATCCCCCTGCTTGGAACCGTACACTTCTTGCAACAATTTGGGTTCATTTTGCAGAATCGCCTCTTTTCATACCCACTGAGAGATCGTTCGGCAAAGTTCTGAAGCGACATTTTGGATTCGTTTTGCAGAATCGCCCTGAGACATTATCCAAGGAAAATCAAGATGGGAGCCACATTACTTGGAGGTTCCTGGGCTCACTCCTTTGATCTCCCGCTTGCGTTATGCATGTCAAAATGTCTGGTCTGTCGCCGATAGCGCAAGCGCTACATTGCACCATTGCAGCGACCGCTCTACGATGATGCAGCACCCTGGAGGCGATTTCATGTCCACCGATCCCGATCTGATGTCCTGGGATGATCTCCCCGAAGATGCGATCGCGGCGATCAACCGAACCGAACAGGCGCTGGCGGCGATTCGAGAACTTGCTGACCAACACGTAATAGATATCCGGGCTGAAGCCGAGCGGGAGTGCATGGCGATCCGCGAGCAGGCTGAAGCTGCGGTGGCGCGGATCGAGCAGGGTGCGACTCAGGAACTTGCTCCACTCGTCCGCGAACTGGTGGATGGACTCCGCGGGATGCAGGAACGCTATACTCGTGAAGGCAAACTGGATGAAGCACTTGCCATTCGTGCCCGAATCCGACAACTCCGAAGTGATTTGCTCGGTGTCCGGCCCGATCCGGGCAATCTGACCGAGTTCGGAGCTGGGGACGTTGGCCGAAGTATGTTGTTCGATGTGGTTGGCCGCGCAGAGGGCAGCCTTTGGGGCACCGATGTTTATACTGCCGATTCCCGACTCTCGGCTGTCGTCGTCCATACCGGTACACTTCGCGAAGGCGAGCGTGGGCTGATTCGCGTTACCTTGGTCGATGGCGATGGTCGCGAGTATCCGGGCAGCACCAGACACGGTATCCAGTCTTACGATTATGCTGCGTATCCGCTCGCTTATCGAGTGGAAAGGGTTTAGCTCGCTTCGCTCGCAGTGTTCAGTGCTCAGTGTTCAGTTAAGACACTGAGACCGCGTTTGCGTTGTTTGAGTTCTTTAACTGAACACTGAACACTGAACACTATTATGAACCATCCCGACTGGCCTGCATTCCTGGCTGCGATCCTGGCCGATCCGGGCGATGACACGGCTCGGCTTGTTGCTGCGGATTTTCTGGAAGAGAACGACGACCCCGACCGGGCAACCTTCATCCGCATTCAGGTTGCGCTCGCCCGGTTGGAAGCGATAGGACAGGGGAAGAGCCTCGAAGCCGATCACCTCCGAGCCAAGGAACGGGCATTCCTGGGGCCGCTGTCGTGGTATCGTCCCGTATGGGCCGCGAATGAATGTCCCGAACTGGTGCGTTGGAAACCCCGTGGTGGTGGACGAGACCAGCTCGAAGCGATGGCGGTCGATGGAGCCGATCGGCTGACGTGGCGGCGAGGATTTGTGGAAAGGGTAACATGCCCAATGATGGAGTGGCACCAGCATGGAATGGCGGTGCGAAAACGGAATCCAATCCAACGCGTTGGGCTGATGACAGTCAGTGTGCTGTTCGATCGCGATCTCTGGTGGCCAATGTTATCGTCACTTCGAGGACTACGTCTCATCGTTCTGGTTCAATCCGGCCGCATCCCCCCCGACTTCCTTGGTTGGTTGCGAAATCAACTGCCGGATGTGAAAGTTGCTGCGAGCGACACGACTTCCGGAGGTGTTGATTTGCCACCCCGAAGAACGACAAATGGTAATCAGGAGTGAACGCTCTGCCCACGCGTGGGCAAACTGTCGGCTCAAACGTGTTGAGTTGAGCGTGTCAGTATCGTCAGTGGTGTCAGTAATCTCACAAGATTGCGATGGTGCGTTTTGGCACTGAAACAAGCCGTTTTCCATCCCAATCGCAGATTCAGACACCAATCTCTGTCACAAATTGTCATGTGTCAAAGCCCTGTAGCACATGCCCCATGACACGAATAACCACTTCAATCATAAACAAACTCGCGATTTACAGGCTGTAGCTAATTGAGGATATTCAAGCCCTTTTGAGGAAGCTCACTGAGATGGGGCAGTCCGTCGCTCACGCTTCCGGCTCGTAAAAACTGCCCCATCTCTTGCCCTTTGCCCTATGGTTTCTCTTTCGACATCCCCTTGCTTTCCTCGATCGAGCGCAAATCGAAAATGAGCGCGCGCTCGGTGCCGGTAAACTTCACCCAGGCTCCTTCCTCCCCCGGTTTGGCAGGTGGTATTTGCTTCGCCAGGACTTCGATCTGACCCTTATTGACAACCCCCACTTT
>Ga0206850_10121_pt1 | contig 26109 bp, 22 predicted proteins | sample Alteio_BWOrgCont_16_FD_152885 | JGI IMG/M metagenome (GOLD analysis project Ga0206850, IMG submission 152885) | Enriched cells from forest soil in Barre Woods Harvard Forest LTER site, Petersham, Massachusetts, United States -... | ecosystem: Environmental > Terrestrial > Soil > Temperate forest >...
AAGCGCTTCGCGCGAAGAAAAGCGGCGATGAATCTACGTCACCGTCTTCTCAATCCACTCCTCTTCCCAGCAGTAAAGCTCGATGCCCAGACACCGCAAGTCGTTTACCTGGACCGAGCAAACTAGGTACTTCGTAAATTCCGTCTGGCAGCATGCTGGCCAATCTTTTTGTACCGCCAACGATCCTTCCTCCAAGCGGCAAAACTATCCCTCCTGACACGGCAGGCCGACCGGAAAGAGAAAATCTACGTATCACATAAATTCCATATACATATATTGAGCTTATTTTTTCTACTTTAATCTGGCGAAAGATCGCATCTTTAGCTTCAACTAATTCAGAAATGTAGACCGAAACGGGGATCTCTAATACTTTTAGTTTTTCCTCCCAAGCCTTTTCATCCCTTACTTCACTTGTCCCAGGCATTACTTCTCGCAGGCCCGCCATTAACTGTTTTACTACGGCCATTATTATGTCCCCCAATTCCATATCGAACGCCCAAATTGGAAACCCTGCCCTAGCTTTATATGTAAACAATTTGTTTCTTTCCTCCCCTAGTTGTGCTACAGTCCCCAATATAGTTTCCCCATAAGGAACAGCACATGATACGTGATATGCATTGATGGAGACAACATAGACCGGAACCTGTATCTCGACCCCGTGATGATCCTGTGTGAAGACCCTAAAATTAGGTAAAATAGGCGATACTCCAGAAACTGACATGACATCTCCCCTTACGCACAAATATTATAGCAGAGCTAAGACAAAAACCGCAAAACGAAAGAGAAAAATCTTCCCCATTTTTTATTGCTACCGCAATAAAGAAAAAAGACTCAGCGCTTATTAATCCTCTTCAAATAAACTCGAGTAATTTGGCAATCTGTTCTGGGGATGGCAACTCTTCTTGGAGTTCTTTAGGAAGCTCAGACACCATCTGATACGATGCAACGTTTATCGGTCTATTCGTTTCTTTTAATGCATATTCAACAATCGTTCGATTCTTTTCTTTGCACAAAATAATACCTATGGAAGAGTTTTCATTTTCCAAACGGACTTTATCATTAAGCACAGCCAAGTAAAATTGCATCTTTCCTACATATTCAGGAATAAAGGGACCTACCTTCAGATCAATTGCAACTAATGATTTTAACTTTCTGTGGTACAACAGAAGATCAATCAAAAACTCCTGACCTCCTACCTCTAAGCGATATTGAGATCCCATAAAGGCATAGACATTTCCCATTTCTCGTAAAAAACCTTCAATGTTACTTACAATAGCACGCTCTAACTCACGCTCGCTGTGATCATCGCCCAATTCCAAAAAACCAAAGGCGTACTCATCCTTCACCGCCAATTTTGCATCAGGACGCATCTTTTCTGGAAGGTTCTTATCGAAACTGGTCTGGGTTGCTAAGGTCTTTTCGTAGGTCTTATTGCTAATCTGATTCAAGAGCACGCGGTAGCTCCAACCATTCCTTTTAGACATACGAATATAAAATTCTTGTTCAAGAGAATTCTTGCATTTCTCCAGTATATAAACATGATGAGTCCAGCTAATTTCTGCCAGCAGTGCTGGCAGTTTTTCATTTTTATGATATGAGAGATATAAATCCTTCATTCTCCATAGGTTACGAGCAGAAAATCCTTTTGTGCCTGGAAATTCATCTTGTAGATCTTTTGCCAATTGCTCAACAACCGAATCGCCCCACGAATCTGCTTGTTGCTGATCATATATTGTTCTGCCTATCTCCCAGTAAATAGAAATAAGCTCTTTATTTACTGCACAAAATGCCCTCAACTGAGAGGACTTCACCTTCTTCTTTATATCTTCTAAAATCTCAATATACCCATAAGGTAATGCTTCAACACCTTTTCCCATTGGAATCTCCCTATTTAGCAACAAAGGAAAAATTGTATTGCAAGGAAAAATAAAAATAAAGACTTTAGGGAATTAAAAAAATAAATTGGATTTATCCACTAGATTCTTTAGATTCTTTAGAATATTTTACACTCCCACCCCAAAGAGCAGAATGGGTTTAACCGCTTGAAAAAATAAGATCAATGATGTTTCATGAGGATATGGTAGGGAATAAGCAGCTTCAGGAAGCAATTGAGAACGAAAGCAGGAAGTTCGAAGAGTGTTATCTTTGGCTCGAAAAGCATATGCCTCCTAAGTTTTTTTTAGAGGCTTCTCATGACAATATCTTGCTCGTTGCACATGCAATGATCGGGTTTAGCCTCCAAAATTACTTTTCTCAAATTAATTTTAAAGATAATGCTATTACCCTTTGCTTAGATAGCGCTGATGCCGACTTGCGCATTCTAAGCTGCTTTTCGATGCATGGAATAAAAAATTACCGCGCGTTTGTTTCAGATGTTCCTCCTCCCTTTCCGGGAATTAAATCAAATTTAAGAATTGCCCTTGTTTTTTTTACCGAATACGTTGAAACAGAAAAAAAAGTTGTTAATGAGAATGAAATTTTTACTGAGATCAAAAAGAAAAATCCTCTAATCACCGCAGAGAAACTTCATGGCTTAATTGAATCAATGAGTCCCAGATTTTTACGTTCTTTCACGATAGATAGACTTCTTTCTGCATTAGAGCTGTTTTTTTATGCAAAAAAAGAAGCCCCTTGCCAAATTGAGGTGACATACAATCGAGATAGAAAAGACAAAACTATCCCCTCTATGCAAATCGTTTTAGCATGGAAAAATGCCCCCAAATATAACTTTCTCTACCGCATTGCAAAAACAATCTATCGCCACCAACTTTTGATGAGCAAAGTCAATGCTGCCTATATTGATATGGAGAGCTCTCAAAATGTCCTTCTCATGTCCCTGGGTCTGGATGGGATGAATGGTGGGGCTGCATGGGATGAGGCAGATATCGAAGACTTTTTGCAAGAGCTCGTTACAATCAAGTATTTCGAAGGGCAAGAAAATATTGAAACCATCTTTGTCGACACAAAGTTAGTTTCTGGCAACATGGGAAATTTGATCAAATCAATAGCCTCCTATGTTCATCAAGTTCTCGTCCATCAAGACCCCAATCTTTATTCGTTTGCTCATGTAGAAGAAGCCCTTTGCCGCCACCCAGAACTCACAGTCAAAATTTGCGAAGCGTTCGAAGAAAAATTTCATCCTGAGAAACACAATTTAAAAAAATATCAAAAAAAGGCAGCTGCATTTTTGACCTTGGTAGATCAGCTCGATACGGGTCATGAAGTGAATGATACGCGGAGAAAAAACATCTTAAAACAGGCGATTAATTTTGTTGAGTACACTTTAAAAACAAATTTTTATAGAAAAAATAAAACCGCATTCTGTTTCCGTTTAGATCCCAAGTATCTTGACCTAGTTCCCTTCGAGAGGAAAGAAAAATTCCCTGAGCTTCCCTTTGCTATCTTTTTTATGAAAGGGAGACGATTTATCGGGTTCCATATCCGGTTTAAGGACTTATCAAGAGGAGGGCTCCGGACAGTAACCCCTGAGAAGATGGAACAATACTTTGCGGAGAGAAATAACGTCTTTGCTGAATGTTACAATCTTGCCTACACTCAGCAGAAAAAAAACAAAGATATTCCCGAAGGAGGCGCAAAAGGGGTGATCCTCATTGAGCCTGAAACATTCATACACGAAGAGGCCATTTATAAAGCAGAATTTAATCCCTCTGAAGATGAGCTTAAAAATTTCCGAAAAGATCAAAAGCTCAATATCCTTTATGAATCGCAATGTTCTTATATCGAAAGTTTTGTGAGCTTACTCAATTGTGAAGATGATGGAACTTTGAAGGCAAAACATATCGTTGATTACTATAAAAAACCAGAGTATGTCTATCTTGGTCCTGATGAAAACATGCACAATGTGATGATTGAATGGATTTCAGAATACAGCAAATATTATGGCTATAAGCCTGGAAGCTCTTTTATCTCAAGCAAGCCTGGGGCAGGAATCAATCACAAAGAGTACGGAGTCACCTCTCTTGGGGTAAATGTGTATGTTGAGGAGGTGCTTAAATATTTAGGCATTGATCCCAAAAAAGAGCCTTTCACAATAAAAATGTCTGGCGGACCTGATGGTGACGTTGCCGGCAATGAAATGCTCAACCTTTATAAATTCTATCCTAAGACAGCAAAACTCCTGACCATCACAGACGTTTCAGGAACCATCTTTGATCCGGAAGGATTAGATTTAAAAATATTGACTGATCTTTTCTACCAAGTAAAACCGATCCGATTTTATCCCCCTGAAAAACTCTCTGAAGGGGGCTTTCTTCTTGATCTGCGTACCAAAAAAGAGCAGACAGCATACGCTCAACAAACCCTATGCTATCGAAAACAAGAGGGAAAGCTCATAGAAGATTGGCTGATCGGAAATGAGATGAACCATCTTTACCGACACAATGTCCTCCAAGTTAAAACTGATATCTTTGTTCCAGGCGGTGGAAGACCGCGGACTTTAAATGATACAAACTATAAAGATTTTCTAGACGCTACAGCCAACCCTACTTCAAGAGCAATTGTGGAAGGGGCAAACCTTTATCTGACTCCATGGGCAAGAAGATCTTTAGAAAAACTCGGTGTCCTGATCGTTAAAGACAGCTCCGCTAATAAAGGAGGGGTGATCTGCTCTTCTTTCGAAGTTCTCTGCGGACTTGTCTTATCTGAAGAAGAGTTTGTTAAACATAAGTCTACTCTCATGAAAGAAATTCTAGCGATCATTCAAAATAGGGCGGAATGTGAAGCGAAGCTTCTCCTTTCAACGTACGATAGGACAAAGGCCTTTCTCACGGAGATTTCCGACTCTATTTCTGAAAGGATCAATTCTTATACCTACGAGCTTTTAGATCACTTTACACCGAGGCCCATCACCGATGAAATTCTCCTGCGATGCCTCTTAAATTACTGCCCTCCGTTTATCCGCAAAAACTATGCCGACCGGGTCATAAATAATATCCCTGAGATCCACAAAAAGGCTATCATTTCCTGCTATATTGCCTGCCGCCTCGTCTATAGTAGGGGATTAGAATGGGCCCCCACCGTAGCAGACATATTACCTCTCATCTCTAACGATCCCCAAATCATGAATCCATAGTGCTTGCTGCTACCGCAGAAGGCGCAGGAAATCCGTTTGAAAAACTTGCAGTGGATGGCGCGTAAACTGCTGCTGCTACCGACCTCGACGGCGATGGCGAGCTAACAGCAGAAAATTGTTCCTGCAGCTCCAGCTGCCGTCGTAAGACGGCCAAAGAATAAATATTTATTTCTAGTTCGTGGAGCCTCGTATGATTGGCGACATACTCTATTTCCACCTCCTTCTGTTGAAGCACTAGCTCGTTCCCTCTGAGAGGCGAACAAGAGATTTCCAGTTGATTCTGTCGTTTGAATATACTGTCTTGCTCCTTCCTGAGTCCCTCCATCCGCCGTTCTAAGTCAAACATTGCGGATAGACGAGCCTCTCTTGCTGCAGTAGGAGTAGGGGAGGAGGAAATGGGAGTCGTGGGTGGTGCGGAAACTACCGCTGCGGCCATGGCACTCGGAGCAACAGCTGCTGTTGCGATGTGTCGATCGACTAATGTTGTATCCGATAAGGGTCTGGGAACTTGCTGCTGCCCTACGCCTGCAGTCGCTGCTGGCTGACGGTCGAAAGATAGACTTGCAGCGCTAGCTGCTACTGCAGCAGCAGCGGAAGGAAGGGGGCCCGGATGCTGGCTTTGCAGATTTTGTGGCTCTAGCTTCTGTTGTTTTCTCTTGTTACGCCTGATGCTCTCGGCGAGAATGATCTGTTGCCTATTCCTGGCGTAGTAGTTTCTATTGCATTGGGCAATAACCTCCCTGTTCTGGGCTTTATAGTTACGCATATCTTTTAGCTTCTTCTCTGAGGTTTTGGGAACTGGCTTCTGAGCGACAGATGGTCTCACAGAGCTAGCTGCTGCAGCCATGGCACCAGAAGCAACGGCTACTACTGCAGTATGGGAATGAGTCGAGCGGGGTGCCTCATAAGATTGTTCGTCAGTTTGCTCACCTTGGCCGAGCTGCGGGTGACGAAGAGGAGCCGATGGGGCGAATGCTAGAGAAAGAGAAACAGCAGCAGGAGGGAGGAGAAAAAGGTCTTTATCAGAAAGGAGAAATGGGTCCAGCGACATAGGGAACGAAGGGGCCAACACTGGCCAAGTTGGGCTTCCAAGAGGAGAAAAATCTACTGACATAATAAGCCTTTTGTTAATTATTTATAATCATGAATCCGTAGCTATTGCGGCAGTCTGAATCCGACAGCATGAAGCTCTCTATTTATTTCCCGTCCTAGCCGCATTTGCTCCACTCTCACCTTATGCAATTCGACTTGTGCCTGCTCATATCTATAGTGTTGTGCAATATATCGGCTGCATAAATCATCGATTGTTTGGATTACTGCATTTTGTTCAGGAGCATGTAAGTGGGTGCGTAACAAATTCTGGAGTTGTATGTAATGTACGGCTTGACTATTTTGTGCCCCTTCCAGCCACTGCAGGCAGTCGGTGAAGTGCAGCAGCGCCAATTGCGGCGTAGGATTGACATCCTGCAGATTGCGCTGCAGTTGGACGACCCGCGCATTCCATAAAGGTTCAGAAGCTGCCTCCGGCGGGCGGGCGTAAGGAGATGGATCTGCAGCCGCAGCTGCTGTCCTCTGGGGAGCAGTTGGGGCATATTCTAGAGGTCTGTTTGAAGATACTTCATCTACACTTACAACGGATTCTACACTTACAACGGATAATGAGGAACTTGCTCGCTCGGCCATGGCACTAGCAGCAACTAACGCGTCAACGGTTGCGGCAACATCAGCTACCACGGCAGCAGCTCTGATAGGGGGGCTTTCTATTACCCCGGATGAACTCTCTGAAGAGGATTCAGAAGAAGCAGAAAAAGGAGGGGAAGCAGGGGGAAGAATTGGAACGGGGCTAATTACTGACATAAAACTCCTTTTGTTGTTTTTAATTTTATTACATTGTATAACATATTATAATTTAATTCAATTAAAATAATTACTATTAGCCTCTAAAAATTCAAAAAAATAACTAAAATTTAACTTATTTATTTACAAGAACTTACCTGTGTAGAAACCATAAGGGATTAGAACAGGTCTCACCAACGAAGGTCATACGGCAGTCCTCCGGCTCCTAGCTGCTAGTGACAAAAGGGAGCAGAGGGATAGAATGCTGGAAATCCGCTTGAAAAACTTGCAGTAGCTGGCGCGTAAACTGCAGCTGCGGCTGCGGCAGCAGCGGGGAAAAAGGGACCCGGATGATGGATTTGCAAGGGTGGCTGCGGCTGAACTAGATGTCGCTGCAGACGCTGCTGCTTTAGATGCTGTAGCTGCTGCTCAGTGTCGTGGTTTAGCTGCTTCCAGAGCCCGAGCTCTTGCTGCAGTGCGTCGATTAATGTTGCATCCGATGCTGCTGCTGCAGAACGAAGGTCCGAATGATGAACTTGCAGCTCTTGTCCTCTCTCCTTGCGCTTGAGGAAACTTTCCCGTTTTCTCTTGTTGTACCTCTCCGAGAATCCTGGCTCTGTCTCCTTGCGCTTCTGGTATCTTTCTCGGTTGCGCTTTAGATTGTGCTCCCGTCGCTCGGCTAAGGTTTTGGGAGCTGAACTTGCAGCGCTAGCTGTTGCCAGCACGGCCGTGTCACTAGCAGCAGGAGGGAGGAGAAAAAGGTCTTTATCAGAAAGGAGAAATGGGTCCGGCTGTCGATGCCCAGCAAATGATCTAAAAGGCGACAAATGAGGAGACAAAGTCAACGCAGAAGAAGGCATAGGGAATAAAGGGGACATTGGATATACTCGACTTGCAGTGGATGGCGCAGAAGCTGCGGCAGCAGCGGAAGGGAGGTCCAATTGATGGACTTGCAGCTTTTGCTTTTTCCGGCACCTATGGTAACTCTCCCGCCTCATCTCTCTCAGCCTCTCTACAAATCCTGGCTTTGTCGCCTTGTCCGTGCGGTACCTTTCCCGTTTGAGCCTTTTTTTGCACTCATCTAAGGATTCGGGAGTTGGAGTTGCAGCGCTAGCTGCTACAGTCCTTTGAAAATGAGTGTCGACTAATGTTGCATCCGATGCTGCTACTGATTGAGGAATGGGAGTCGTGGGTGGTGCGGAAACTACTGCTGCGGCCATGGCACTGGGAGCAACAGCTGCGGCTGCGGTAGCAGCGGGAGGGAGGCCTGATTGATGGACTTGCAGCCTTCGTATTTCCTGGCACCTTTGGTAACTAGCTCGGGATATCTCGGTGCGCCTGTCTAAGAATCCTGGCTTTGTCTTGTCCCTGAGATACTTTTCCCGGTTGTGCCTTCTTTTACGCTCCACTGAGGATTCGGGAGTTGAAGTTGCAGCGCTAGCTGCTACACTCCTTTGAAAATGAGTATCGACGGCTGCCGCTGTGGTATCTGCCGTCACGGCCATGGCACTAGCAGCAGAAGCTGCGATTTCTGCATTAGGTAGGAGTAATGGGTCCAGCGACATAGGGAACGAAGGGGCCAACACTGGCCAAGTTGGGCATCCAAGAGGAGAAAAATCTGATGACATAATAAGCCTTTTGTTAATTATTTATAGCTATCACGGCAGGCCTAAACTGGCAGCCCCAACAAGATCTTTTATTTTCTGGCCTAGCTGATATTTCCTCAGTGCGAACTGCCTCATAGAAGATTGCATCTCCAGATATTCTCTCTGCTGCATGCTATATTCCTCACATAATTTATGGATTTGATAGGTTCGCTCATTTTGTCCGGGAAAATGTAGCTGGCTGCATAACAAATTCTGGAGCTGTTGGTTATGCGTGTCTTCTGCGCTTTGTACGCCTTGGAGCGTTTGTAGATCCGAAAAATACAACTGCAATGGGAATCTATTTTGCTGCAGAAAATCGATCCACAGCCTACTCCCAAAACTTCCAAAGTCAACTGGCTGCTGTTGTATTTGCTGTGCTAATGAATCATGGGCAGCTGCTTCTGGTTGATGACCCAAAGATGGACCTGCTGCGGCAGCGGCAGCGGCTGCTATCCTCCGAGAATGAGTTGAGCGGCGTGGCCCATAAGTTTGCTCATCATGTTTTGGGCAGCGGGCGGCGGAAGGGGGCAGATGGGATGGAGCATATACTACAGATCTGGTTGGAGATACTGGCCGCTGAGCGCCTGCTTTTTCTAATTGGTCCTGAGATACACTTGCAACGGATGATACGGAACTTACTCGCTCGAACATGCCACTAGCGGCAGCGTGAGCAGGGCTTTCTAATAAGGCCTCGGACAAGCGCTCTGCAGGTGCTGCAGAAGAGGGAGGGGGAGCAGGGGGAAGAATAGGAACTAGGCTTCCTTCAGCGTATCCAGTGTATCTACTTACCGACATAAAACTCCTTTTGTTGTTTTTATTTTATTATATTCTATAACATATTATAATTTAATTCAATAAAATAATTACTATATCCTCTCGAAAACTCTCAAAAACTCAAAAAATACTAAAACTTAACTTATTTATTTACAGTAACTTACAAATAAATTTAGCGCTTTCATCATTTAAGTGCTAATTTTTTGTTGCCTTTGGAATGGGTCTTTGCTATAATCCTGTTATATGAAGAAAATGCCTATTCAAAAGCCTGCAAAAGAGCAAAGGGAACGCCTCCTATTATTAGGGCTGGTGGACCTCTACCTACAGACGGGTAAGCCCATAGGATCTAACACCTTAAGAGAGAATGGGTTCGAATCCCTTAGCTCTGCAACGATCCGAAACTACTTTTCTAAGCTAGAAGAGGGGGGCTACCTAAGGCAGCAACATTCCTCAGGCGGGAGGGTTCCAACCTCGCTAGCCCTTAAGCTTTATGCAGATACCAATATCCAGGGGGGCAGTTTAACCGAAGGACAAAAACTGGAACTTAAAAAAATCCTCCTTAAAGAGACAAGGCAGATCACAAAATATCTTAGCGAAGCGGCCGAAGCTATTTCAGAATTCACTAAATGCGCTGTCTTTTTATCTGCTCCTAGATTCGATCAAGATTTCATTCTAGATATTAAACTCGTAGGGGTCGATAACAGCAGATGTTTATGCATCCTCCTCACCGATTTTGGACAAGTTTTCACAGAAAGCCTTTATACCGATAAAAAACTATCTAATTTTAGCCTTAAGCGTATCGAATCCTATCTGCAATCTCGTCTTACCGGCATGGCCAAACCCCCTTTAAGCCCTGAAGAAGAAATCCTAGGGGATAAATTTTACAAAGAGATCATGCTACGCCACATTATAAATTATACAAACTTCAAAACTGAAGATATCTATAAAACTGGTTTTTCAAAGCTGCTTAACTCACCAGAAACCATTACAAACACCCTTTCTTTGTTTGAGAACCCTACAACACTTAAAGAGGTTTTACACGAATGCTGTTTGAAAAATGGACTCACTTGCTGGATAGAGGGGTGCTCAATCATCGCTATTCCCTATAAAATCCATCAAGCCAATGTGGGGTCGATTGCGATATTGGGGCCAACAAGACTCCCCTATAAGCAGATATTTGCCCTTTTGCAAACTGCTTCTGAATATATCAGCGAGAGTCTCACAAACAGCTTATACAAATTTAAGATAAACTATAGGCAGCCTGAACTGAGCTGTCTTTTACTAGAGGATAAAACATAATATGGATACAGAAACAGAGGTCAGTGAAGACTTCAAAGATAAATATTTTAGAGCGCTCGCTGAAATGGAAAATGCTAGAAAGCGGATGCTTAAAGAAAAGCAAGAGACGGCCCGATTTGCCATTGAAAATGTGATCGCCGATTTTATCACGCCGATGGACAACCTGGAAAATGCATTGAATGTCGCAAAAACCATGTCTGAAGAGGTGCAAAACTGGGCTACCGGCTTTACAATGATCTTATCCCAATTTAAAGATGTGCTCCAGCAAAACGGAGTCGCTTCCTACAACTCAGAGGGGGAATTTTTCGACCCTTATTTGCATGAAGCTGTAGAAACTGAAGAAACCGCCGAGCACCCTGAAGGGCTCATCCTGCAGGAGTTTGTTCGTGGATACAAATGCGGAGACCGCGTTATCCGACCAGCCCGCGTAAAAGTTGCAAAAATTTTAACTAATAAAACAGAGGAGTAAAATATGTCTGATAAAAATAAGAAAAAAGGGAGAATCATTGGTATCGACCTTGGGACCACAAACTCTTGCGTATCGATCATGGAGGGTGGAGTCCCTGTTGTGATCGCTAACGCTGAAGGGAGCAGAACAACACCTTCTATCGTTGCCTATAAAGGAAACGAGCGCCTTGTAGGAGTTCCTGCTAAGAGGCAAGCTGTCACAAACCCTGAAAAAACAGTCTATTCAGCCAAGCGCTTTATCGGCCGTAAATTCTCTGAGGTTCAAGACGAGATTAAAACTGTCCCTTATAAAGTCAAACAAAACAGTAATGGAGATGCCGTCATTGAAGTAGATGGGAAAACACTCACTCCAGAAGAAGTGGGGGCGCAAGTTCTCTTAAAAATGAAAGAAACCGCAGAAGCTTACCTAGGAGAAGAAGTCACAGAGGCGATCATCACCGTTCCTGCTTACTTTAATGACTCTCAACGTCAATCCACAAAAGACGCTGGAAGAATTGCGGGCTTAGACGTTAAAAGGATTATCCCTGAGCCAACAGCTGCTGCCTTAGCCTATGGCTTGGATAAGCAGGGAGACAAAAAAATTGCGGTTTTTGACTTAGGCGGAGGTACATTCGATATCTCTATCCTCGAGATCGGAGATGGGGTTTTTGAAGTTCTTTCAACAAACGGGGATACCCATCTTGGAGGGGACGACTTCGATAACGCGATTGTCCATTACCTCTTAGACGAGTTCAAAAAAGAGAACGGCATTGACCTAAGTAAAGACAAAATGGCGCTGCAACGTTTAAGAGATGCTGCAGAAAAAGCCAAAATTGAACTTTCAGGTACCATGGCAACAGAGATTAACCAGCCCTTCATCACCATGGATACAACTGGTCCAAAGCACTTGTCGATCACTCTGACAAGAGCAAAACTCGAAAGCTTAACGCACGATCTTGTCGAGCGTACTACAGAGCCTTGCCTTAAGGCCCTTAAAGATGCTGGTCTTTCCAAAGATCAGATCCAAGAGGTGATCCTCGTTGGGGGTATGATCCGTATGCCTGCTGTCGAGAAAAAGGTGAAAGAGATCTTTGGAAGGGAGCCTCATAAAGGGGTTAACCCCGATGAAGTTGTCGCCATCGGCGCAGCGATTCAGGGCGGGGTCATGACAGGAGAGGTCAAAGATGTTCTTCTGCTCGACGTTATCCCTTTAACCTTGGGTATTGAAACTATGGGCGGAGTTCTCACGCCTCTAGTAGAACGCAATACGACCATTCCTACCCAGAAGAAACAGATCTTTTCAACAGCAAGCGATAATCAGCCTGCCGTGACCATTATTGTTCTTCAAGGGGAGAGAAAAATGGCTAAAGATAACAAAGAGATCGGCCGTTTTGATCTAACCGAGATCCCCCCTGCTCCTAGAGGCGTTCCTCAAATTGAGGTGTGCTTTGATATCGATGCAGACGGGATTTTGCACGTCTCTGCAAAAGATATGCAATCAGGAAAACAGCAGAAGATCAAAATTGAAGCAAAATCTGGCTTAAATGAAGCTGAAATTAAGAGGATGCTCAAAGACGCTGAGGACCACGCTGAAGAAGATAAACAGCGTAAAGAAGAGATCGAAGTGCGCAATGAAGCAGATGCTTTATCCTTCCGCGCACAGAAGTCTCTTAACGAATACAAAGACAAGCTGCCAGGCGATGTAGTGGATCAAATCCAATCAAAAATTGACGCAGTGAAAAAGGCCCTTGAAGGGACAAATTCAGCAGCAATCAAAACAGCTACTGATGAGCTCAATACTGCAATGCAGAAAATTGGTGAGGCGATGCAAAAGAACCCTCAGCCGGAGCAGCAACCACAACAGGAAAATTCTAAACAGCCCGATATCCAAGAGGCTGAAGTAGAAATTCTCGACGAAGAGAAGAAATAGAAAGTGGGATCGGGCACGCACGCGGGCACGGGCACGGGCACGAAAGAAAAAGAAAGCTCAGCCTTTTCCCTCTTTCGTGCCCGTGCCCGTGCCCGCGTGCGTGCCCGATCTTCTCTTAGAAACAAACTTGATTAATAAAAAGAAAATGGGCACCTTTTGGGTGCCCATCTTTTCACAACAAAACCAGGAATCAACTTAGAAATCGAAACGGAATCTGAAAGAGACCCCTTGGAAACCAAGATCACCATCTCTTTCATCAGCAGTTATTGACGTATTATCGTTACGTAGACTTTTTGTTAGAGTAGTTAAATAACTTGAATCTGTCGTTTGGGTAAACTGTAGGAGCTCATTTTGTCTATACCACTGAGACAGCTCATAAAAAACACCAAAAGAAAGATTGTTTCCGGTGCAGACGAAATGTTTTTCCCACTGTAGTCCTAAAGCTGCCTCTAGGTTAGTGCGGATACGATGATAGTTATCCCTAATTTTATATTTTGGGTTTTGCAAAAGAGGCGTCCCAAAAGCATCTGTTGTCATAGCTCCTCCATACACTGTTTCATCAATGTCAAAGTTACCATAAAGCAAGCTTCCAGATATTTGACCATTTATTCCCCAATGTGGACTAAGGTGCCAAAGCAACCCCGCTCCTGTGCGTATACCGCCGCCACCGAAATTATTTTTTGCATCAAAGCTTGTGGGTGTTGTCCCTGTGCTGATAGTACTTGGTGTTGGTGTAGAATTCGTGTAAGAGAATTCCCCAGCGTAATTAGCGTCATATTTTTGTCTGATTATCGCACCTCTTAGACCAAGGTGGGGTCTAACGGAGAGAGCTTCACTCACAAAATAATGACGGCCAAGTTCTAAATCGAGTACGTCATAGTTAAGACACCATTTAACTTTTGCGAAACTTGCTACCCCGCCAAGCAGTGCAGGGTACCATTGTGGAGCAACAGTCGCTACTTCCCCACACTCACAAATTTGACCACCACCTTTTCCATAATAATAGGTATAGTTAAGATTCAAATCCCAATAGTCATACATTCCAAAGTTAAATCCAGCTCCTACACGAAAACCTGGCTCCCATTTCATATGAGGCTCTTTTACGTGCATCTGTGTGAGAAGAGTTACAGTATTTGTTGTTTCTTCTATAGCATAGGCAAGTCCATCTTCGTATGGCTTCCAGTAGAAGAAGTCAGCGGTGAAAAATAATTTTCTATTGAGAGTATGAGGAGCTGTCCTTCCTTCTAAACACCCGTGCACAGTCTCTGTGGTGATTTGGTCAAGTTGAAAGGCGATCGCTTGTAATTTCTTCTCAGGCGAAACCCTCGCATCATTAACAAAATCGGTAATGTCTTCTTCAGAGCATACCTTATCATGTCCGCACATTCCTATGTATGGGCCACGCTCAGCCCCATGATGGGAACGGTCTCTTCCACAGCCAGCAAGCGCTGCTGCTACTGCGGTTACTGCAATAAGTTGAATTCCATATTTTTTCATACTTTCTTTCCTGTTGTAAAGTTCAAAATCCTTTTTCCCTCAGGCGGAGCACGCTTTGGCTCTAACACCTCGTATCTTAAATCCACATCTAATATATATAATCTTTTTTTTCAAATAATTTTTTACAATTTATAAAAATTTTTTTAAAAATCGACAATTAGCCTCAGAGTCCCCCCTTGAAATCCCAGGTCTCCATTCTGCTGCTCGATCATATTTTCCGTTGTAGCAGGCAAGCCAGGGGCTTCACTTATTTGCATAGCTGTTAACCGATTTTGACTAAACCACTCCGATAATTCATAAACAGCACGGAGTGATATGCGAAAATCTCCCAGAGCAATGATTTCTTCCCAGGCAAAACCAATGGCTCCTTGAACATTTACAGATGTCTTCCAAAGGGTATCTTTTAGAGAAATATTAGATGGAACAAATGAAGAACCTACAATCGGAAATGCCTGCGAAAGATTCTCCTTAATTCTAAATTGCCCATAAAGCAAAGAACCTGAAAATTCACCGTAAATTCCCCAATATTTGGTGAAATGCCACATAAGGTCAGCGCCTGCGCGTGGTCCAATGCCCCAATAATTATTTTTCGCCTTAAAAATGTTTAGCTCTCCTGGGGCAACCAATGCTGCATCATAAGTTGCTCTATATTTTTGCTTGATATCAGCCCCCCTTAATCCAATATGGGGACGGATGGTAAGGTCTTTTCCTGCAAAATAATCCCGTCCAAGCTCTAAATCGAGCGTGTTGAAATTCAAATGCCAATGGGCACGAGCTTCAGGAGTATTTAACCCAAGATAATAGGCCCCCCAAGTGGGAGTTAAAGCATTAATTTCGGTATTGACGGTAGTAGAGCCATGAGCAAAATTATTTAGATGAGAATAATTTAAAAATAGATCCCAATGATCATATGTACTAAATTCACCACCGACCCCTACCCTAAACCCAGGATCCCATTCAAAATGCATCTCCTGTAGTTTGCTTTGAATTTGATATCCCAAAGCTGGCATTTGACTAGTTGGAACACTCCCCCCATTAGCTGAATATATTCCATAGGCCAAACCATCTTCTGTAGCTTTCCAATACAGGAAATCCCCGGTTACAAAATAAGCGCCGTTTTTATGATGTGGAGCCACCTTTCCGCCCCATGTCCCATGGACATTCTGCGTACTTATGCAACAGATTTGCTTTTGCAACTCATCGATCCTACTAGCCACCAGCTGTATCTTTTGCTCAGATTTTAATCTCTCATCCCTGATCTGCGCAGAAGTAGACGGATCTTGTATTCTGGTGGTCGTTGCTAGATTGTGGGGAACGTTATACCCTGAATTGCACGAGGCCAATAATAATATAGAAGCTGTAGAAATTGCAGTAGCCTTCTTCATCCATCCACCTGTCTTTTATCTTAATCACACCAAGTATCAAAATAAAATTTGAATGTCAAAAGAATTTTTGAAACAACCTTAGAATATCGTTATAAGTTACGTAGATAAAGAAGCCGACTATAATGACTACAAAAGGAACAATGAGTCTTTCCATTGTTTTTGCTTTTAAAGGCCTCTTTGTGAACTTTTCTAGGATCGCCATGCAAATATGCCCCCCATCTAATACAGGTATAGGCATTAAATTGATGATTCCTAGATTCAGGCTAATGACAGCCATCCAATAAAGAGCTTCTTTGACTCCGGATGACCAGCCGTAATGGATCACCTGCACAATGCCAACAGGGCCCGACAACCACTTGGGATTTAAATTCCCTGTAAAAAGAGCCTTAATAGTGCGCCAGGTTTGATTAACCACATCAGCAAAAAGCGCAATAGGAGAGGGATTATATTCCACTTCTCTATCAGAAAAGGTAAAGCCCAGCATCAACCGTTTTTGCCTCTTTTCCAAAACTTTTAAGGCATGAGCCTGTTTTTCACTATTATCAATTTTTTCAATATTCTTCTGTTGCTCTTTTACAAGCTCAGCAGTTTGTCTTAGCTGACTCCTATTTGCCGGGTATTCATCCTGGGGGATAGGAGTGATCGGATTTAATAGATAAAGATTGCCACTTTGTCTAACAGATCCCAAATTTTGAACGATTTTATTTAAATCAGCCCACTTCACATTTGCATAAAACTTCTCATCTTCATTTTCCCAGGAAATAGGCGCCCAGCTTTTTTCCCTTTCTACAATAATTTGAACACGTCTAGTTTGAATATTTTTTAAGAGTTCAAGCGAAGAGCTTACAGCCATTCCATCCACCGCCAAAATCTGATCTCCAACGCTTAGGGCATCTGGTAATTTTTCCTCCGAATTATCATCCAAATAAGCAATGGGGCCTTCCACAATTCCTGAAGAATTAATCCGATAAGGAATATAGTAGAAACTTTGCTTTGCGCCTAAGCCCGCCTCATGTCTTAAATCATCAAGCTCTTCTTTTTGATCGGTTGTTAAGCGCAAGTCGCTTAACTTTACACGGGGGGCATGTTGGTGTAGAATTTGACCATCTCTTTGAATAGTAAAGAAAGCTTGAGGTTGGTTAACCAAATTGGTTAATTGGGCCTTAGAAAAAACCAGTTCACCGTCTATCCATAAGATCCGGTCTCTATCTTGGATACCGCTCTCTTTTACTTGGGGATGCACAATAGGATGATCAACATAGGTCAAGTAATTGGCAGGATATAAAACCCCTACAGTAGCTAGCTTTTGTTCGAAGTAGCGTGGATCTTGATAAGTATTCAAAGTGTACCCAAAAGGGGTCTTTTGGTGATTTTCATAATCAACTTTGTAACCTTTAATTTCTAATTTGTCGCCAGCTATGACCGATTGGGTCATCAAATCATAAGCGCCAGTAAAAGGATGCTGTCCATAATCGGTGATTTCATCCCCGGGCCTAACACCTAGTTCATAAAGCTCAGATTTTGGATCGACCCATCCAATCAAATGAGTATATTCTGCAAAAGGCTTGCCCCTACCACCTAAGAACCAGATGCAGGCAAAAGCAAAAAATGCAAAAATAATATTTACTATAGGTCCGGCTAAGGCAACCTTTATCCTCTCCCAAGGAGTCTTACTAAAAAACCCTCCCGGAATTTGATGAGGTTCAAGGTCCCCCTGTTTTTCCATACCGGCAATCCGCACATATCCCCCAAAAGGAAGGGCGCAAATATTCCACTTAACCCCGTCTCTTTCAAAGGTATAGATCGGCTTTCCAAATCCAATTCCAAAAGCTTCCACCTTCATCCCACATCTACGAGCGACAAAATAGTGGCCAAGTTCATGGATAAACACCAAAAACCCCAATCCAAAGGCAGCCAATACAAAATAAAGAATATTAAAAATCATACTTCGATCTTACTACGGGTGAAGTAATTCCCGCCATAAGAAAAAGATCGGGCACGCACGCGGGCACGGGCACGGGCACGAAAGAGGGAAAAGTCTAAGCCCTCTTTTCCCCTCTCTCTTGATACATTTCTTATAGCTAACGGGCTATATAAACGTAACGTGATTAAGGAGAATCCACATAGTTAATCCAGGTAATGGCAAGGCCTTCTCGAACTTGTGCAGGAGGTTCCCAGCTTTGGCATCTGAGGTCCGCCTTTTCTAAACCCTTAAAGTCTCTTAAAACTTGAAGGATATCCTCACCGATTCTCACACGACTCATACGAAGTTCTTTAACATTTGGAAAGGCCATAAAATATAAGTAAAGAGTATAAGAATCTATCGCATCTACATTAAACCGTAATGAAGTAATCTGATTACGAATCTCCGAAGGAAGTGTCCGTAACTTCTCCAACTCGCCATAAGCATAATCTCCCCTGGCGCCAACCGCTATTCCCTCTTTCGTGCCCGTGCCCGCGGGCGTGCCCGATCTCCACCCGAAATTTAAAAAAGATTTGCCTATTAAATAAATTATAGCTTTAGGTATAACCCATGTAGAACCTATGTAGAACCGTGTAGAAGCAGGTATAACTAGATATAACGAGGTACACAAATGGATCCCATTCAAAATCCTTTTTCACCTAATGCAGGCTCACAGCCGCCAGAATTGGTGGGGAGAAGCACTGTCCTTGAGCAAGCGCGCATTCTTCTTGGTCGAATTAAACTAAAGAGATCTGAAAAAAGCATGTTACTTACAGGTCTTCGTGGAGTAGGAAAGACTGTGTTGTTGAATGAAGCCGAACGTCTTTCAAGAAAAGAGGGATATCATACAATTTTAGTAGAAGCTCATGAAAGTAAATCATTCGGGTCTCTTATTGCTCCTTATCTTAGGACTCTTCTTTTTGATTTGGACCGAATTTCTGGGGTTAGCAACAAAGTTAAACGGGGTTTGGCTGTGCTTCGAAGTTTTATTGGAACATTAACTATGACAGTAGGTGATGTCACTTTTGGATTGGATGTTGATCCGGAGAAAGGTTCAGCTGATAGTGGTGATATCGAAATAGATTTGCCCAATTTGTTTGTGGCTATAGGAGAAGCTGCAGAAGACAGAAACTGCGCAGTAGCTATTCTCATTGATGAGATTCAATACCTTAATCAAAAAGAACTTGGAGCGCTTATTATGGCAATGCATAAAATTCAGCAAAAACAGCTTCCTTTAGTGCTCATGGGGGCAGGACTGCCCGTGCTTCCCGGACTAGCAGGGGAATCGAAGTCTTATGCTGAGCGGCTTTTTAATTTTCCAGATATTGGAGCATTAACCAAAGAAGATGCGGCAATCGCTTTGACAAAACCCGCGCAAGCCGTAGGCGTTGAATTTGACTCTGCTGCTCTTGAGGAGATTTTTCGTCTTACCAGAGGATATCCTTACTTTGTTCAAGAATGGGGATACCAAGCCTGGAATTTATCAACAACCAAGCGCATTACATTGCAAATTATAAAAGATGCTACTGCTGAGGTCATACCAAGACTTGATGCAAGCTTTTTTCGTGTTCGTTTTGATCGGCTTATTCCTAGTGAGAAGCGCTTTTTACGGGCTATGGCGGAACTTGGGGCTGGCGCTCAGCGTACCGGGGATGTAGCAGAAATTTTGCGTGCTAAGATTAATAGCTTGGGACCTGTAAGAAGTAGACTTATTGCAAAAGGGATGATCTATAGCCCAGCGTATGGGGACATGGCCTTCACCGTTCCTTTATTCGATGAATTCATGATAAGAGCAATGCCAGAATTGTAAGGAAGAGAAAGATCGGTCTCGGACTCGGACTCGTAAGAGTGAAGGAAAAGGAGAGCTTAGACTTTTTCCTCTTTCGTGCCCGTGCCCGCGTGCGTGCCCGATCTTTTTCTTAGAGTGTAGACAAGTGTTAAACCATAAACTAGAGCAATCAAAGTGACGATGAGTCCTGCGGTGGAAAGGGAAATGTGCCAGGTCGATAGGATGTGCCTGGAGAGGGCGACGCCGCAAAGGGAGGAGAATATCCCAATTGCGCAGGCTAGGAAAAGGAGGGGCTTTAGGCGATTGGTCAAAAGCCTGGCTGTTAATGCCGGACCAACGAGGAAGGCGAGGACGAGGAGAACTCCGACTGCCCTAAATGCCCCAATGGAGGTCATGGCAACAAGGATCATGATAAGGTAATTGAAGAGGGTTGGGGATATGCCTAATACCTTTGCGAGGACAGAATCGAAGGTCGTTAGCTGAAACTCCTTAAAAAAAAGGGTGAAGACTCCAATGTTTATACAGGCGATGATCCCGATCAATTTTAAATCGGTGATATGCAAGGCGTCGACATTTCCCATAACAGCCTCAATGCCAATATGGCTGCTTCTTGTTAAGGCGGTGACACACACAACGCCTAGAGCAAAAAGGGAAGTGAATACAAGACCGATACTAGCATCTTCTTGCAAACGGATCGTATGCGTTAAGAATTGAGTAAGCAGTGTGGTAACAAGGGCGCTAATAAAAGCTGCCACGAATAATACTTCAAAATTCAAAACTTGAGCACCCAAAAATACAAAAGCCAAAACGATCCCAAGTAAAATCGTATGGGAGAGGGAGTTAGCTAGCATCGTCATTTTCTTTAAAACGAGAAATACTCCAAGAAGGCCAGTAGAAACCGCTACTAGACTTAATACTAGTATCTGTACTTCATCAGAGGCCATATTGGGAAAGCCTTGCACCATCCTCTGGAAAAAAATCATAAACACTTGGAAAAAGTTTTTATCCCAATAAGGGTTCATAAAGTCTCCTCAGGAATAGGCTGCTTATGAGGATCTAAACGGGGGTTGTTAAGAAGCAGCGTTAGCTCCTTTTCGAGCTCGGGAGTGATGATGTGTTCCATCTCCTCAGCATTCCTGTGTACCTTTTCTACTTTTTGGCCCAGATAATCCACAAGATATACCTCCCAGAGGCGATGAAGGCGGACAATTCTTGAGGCGTAAATAAAACCCTCTGGCGTTAAATGGTATTTTTCATCCACCCACCCTTGCCACTTAAGCCAAAAACGAAGGGCGCAAGAAGCCTCAATGGACTCATTTTTCCACATGCTTTTTAACGCGTTCTCAAGTCGGCATTGCCACTTATGCTCTACAATCCGCACGTAACGGGTGCCTAAGCCAATAGCAAAAGAAATGGCGCAAAGAAATGCAGCAAAAAGAAGGATCATAGGTCCTGTGGGCAGGGAGAAATTTTTTTGCCCTTCAACTTGCATCATCTCCGGAATAATGACAGAAAAATAATTTCCAAAAAAACCACTGATTAACCCAATAAAACCAGAGAGGACAAGCAAAACGGACAGTCTGTGGGTAAATTGCCTTGCGCATATCCCCGGCGCGATCAGCATCCCCGACATGAGAACCACCCCTACACTGCGAATCCCGATGCAAATAGCCAAGGCAAGAAGGCAATAGATCATATTCTCAAAAAAATTCACCCTTATTCCAATACTTTTAGAAAAATCAACATCGAAATGAACCGCTTCGATCGAACGGTATAAAAGAAAAAAAAGGGCAATGATCAAACAACATAAAATGCCATAAGTCAAAACATGAATATCCATTAACGTCGCGCTCTGTCCATATAAAAAAAGCTGTATCTGCTTATACCACATAGCATGGGTCGTTTGAACCCGACTAGCAATCAGTATCCCCACCCCAAAAAATACGGAGAGGACAAAACAGAGAGCCGCATCACTTTTAACCCGAAACTTTCTCTCCATTTTATGAATGACGAAAAGGGCGAGGAGCGATGTGCAAAAAGCTCCCGCTAAAATTCCTATGCCAATGATCTCTTCCTGCATAGGAAAATAAAAAGAAATAAGGATAAGACCTATCACAACTCCAGGATAACTCGCATGTGAGAGAGCCTCCCCCAAAAGAGACCGCTTACGGATAATGACAAGCACCCCAATAAGAGAAGAAGCCAAACACATGAGCATACTTCCCACCGTCGGCGCTCTAAAAACCGGATCCGTAAAAAAATCAAAGATTGAGTAAGTCATTTTGTAGTTATCCACCCATTGTTTTTAAAGCGGAAGATCGGGCACGCACGCGGGCACGGGCACGGGCACGAAATCCGGAAAGAGAAGAAGGCTTAAGCACTTCCCTCTTTCGTGCCCGTGCCCGTGCCCGCGTGCGTGCCCGATCTTCTTTTCTCATTTCACACCAGAGGATTTGTTTTGGGAGAGCTTGGCGGCTTCATCTAGTAATAAGGCGCCTCTTCCGTAAGTGCGCATTAAGTTGTCTGCGTGGAAGACTTCTTTAACTGGGCCCGATGCAATCAGGCAGGTATTTAACATAATCACCCAATCAAAGTAGCTTTCTACACAAGTTAAGTCATGGTGAACCACGAAAATCGTTTTGCCTTCGTTTTTTAATTTATTTAAAAGGGAGACGATCTCTTTTTCTGTTGCCATATCAACCCCGGCAAAAGGCTCATCTAGGAGATAAATATCGGCATCTTGAAGAAGGGCTCTAGCGATAAACACTCTTTGTTGTTGTCCTGAAGATAATTGAGAGATTTGCCTATTTGCAAACCCCAGCATCCCCACTTTTTCAAGGCAGCGACTCGCAGCCTCTTTATGAGCCTTCCTTGGCCATTTAAAAAAGCCGAGTTTCCCATAAACCCCCATCAACACCACATCAAATACGGTGATGGGAAAGTCCCAATCTACGGAACTTCTCTGAGGAACGTAGGCAGCTTTACCAACTAATTTAATCTTTCCCGAAAGGGGTTTTATAAGACCTAGTGCAGCTTTTAGAAGGGTGCTTTTCCCAGCGCCATTAGGCCCAATAATCCCAATGAGCTTCCCTTTAGGAACTGAACAACTAACATCCCAAAGCACCGCTGTTTTATCGTAATTAACAGTCAAGTGCTCAACGTGAAAGATCTCGGTCTTTTCCTTATTCATCTAGTGCTCCGCAAATCACCTCTGCATTGTATTGCATCATCTCTAAATAAGTTCTAGGCCCCATAGCATCTGCATATAGGGGATCACTTGAAATTCTAACATCAATTCCCTTTTCTTTGCAGACGTAGGCGATCTTCTTCAGAGAATCCTTGCTGACATTAGATTCAGGAAAGAGAACGTGAATACCATTCAACTGGATCTTTCGAACCACTTCCTGAATATCAGCAACACTTAGCTGTCCTTCAGGAGCAAGCCCCTCAGGTGCTATACATCTAGCATCTCCTAAATACCTTTTAGCAAAATAATTAAAAGCATCGTGACTTGTGACCAAATATCTTTTTTCATCTGGAATTTTTCGCATGATACCGATAATTCTTTGATCCAGAGCCTCCAAATCTTCTTTTAAAAGAGCTCCATTATGTTGATACTCTTCGGCAAAAGAAGGATCCTGCAGGGAAAGTGCCTCTATAATAGGGTCTACGGCCATTTTCATAAGAGAAACATCAAGCCAGATATGAGGGTCAACCTGCCCATCTTTTTTCAAAATAGATTCTGCAGATTTCTTTTGAATCTCACTGCCTAGAGAAATCACGTTAGAATGTATCTGAAGACGTCTTTGCAGACTCGCGCCGTGCTCAAGGCCGAGGCCATTAGAAAAAATAACCTGAGCAAACTGAAATTTTTCATCATCCCCTTTCACAAGTTCGTATGTATGAGGATCAATATCCCCGTAGATTAACGTCAGTTGATCAATCCTATCCTTTCCAACTCTGGAAACTAGGTCTCCTATCATCCCAGTAGTAGAAAGAACTTTAATTTTACCGTTATCTTTTAGCCAACTCTCCAAATCGCTGATTTTACGATTTTCACTTTGGCTACAACCGATAAGGAAAAGGAGCAAAGAAATACAAAGAAATATTTTTTTCATGACAAATCACCCTTTATGATGCGAATATTATCAGATATAGAACGAAATTGTTGCAAGAAAATACCACAAATCTATAAAATCCAGTAATTGAGCTAAAACAGCTTTATAAACCAACAGAGGAATTTAATTATGAGTGAACCAAAAAATCTTAGAGAAGTTGAAGATGTTATTGCAAGAGCAATAAAAAAAGTGAATGTAAGAAAAGAAAATGATCTTTGTAAATATCTCCCTATGACTACAGGGGGCTATATGCACCATTTTACACTCCGTAAAATGAAAAGCAAACAACCTCAAGAACTTTCTAGCATCATTGAAAAGTTTATTATTAATTCAGACAGACCTTCTGCAGTTGCTCCAAAGCAGCGGGCTCCAAGAGGATCACGCAAACGCCGCGATCAATATACATTTACTAGAGGCCAATTAGAAAGAATGCTTAACATTGCCAGACAAGCCGGCGATAAAGAAATGATTTCTATGCTTAGCCCCAAAAAATCTTTAGCTACATGCAAAAGAGAGCTGATCGCATCTATCCGACATGGCAAAATTGAACAAGAACTTTGGACAAGCTATGGCGAGTGCATTCATGCACAACAAGCAATTTTGAATGCCTATTCAAATGATTTAGCAATGTCAAAATAAATCTTTTAAGCCTGGGCCCCATGGCCCAGGTTTACTATCCTGCGTTTTTTCTGTTGTTTTTAAATCAAAATCCCCTATAATGGCTTCTTAAATTGCGTAATTAACCCCATAAGGTACAAATGTCACAACAAACCCAACCAGCACCGTTTGGAAAATGGAGGTCATTTTTTTGGCCTGTTCATGCATTCGAGCTAAAAAAGCTCCTTCCAATGTTCTTCCTATTTTTCTTTATTAGCTTTAACTACACTATCTTAAGAGATACAAAAGACGCTTTAATTGTCACAGCCCCTGGTTCCGGAGCAGAGGCAATTCCCTTCCTAAAAGTATGGGGAGTGCTTCCCTTTGCTATTCTCTTCATGGTCATATACTCAAAATTAGCTAACAAGCTCAGCAAACCCAAACTTTTTTACGTAACAATCAGCGCCTTCCTTGCATTTTTCGGCGTTTTTGCCCTCTTCCTTTACCCTGCGCATGACACTCTACATCCCACAGTGATGGCTGATAGATTGCAAGAATTTTTACCCGCTGGATTAAGCGGCCTTGTTTCCCTCTTTAGGAACTGGACATATGCCCTTTTTTACATCATGTCTGAACTCTGGGGAAGCGTTGCTATTTCTCTACTCTTCTGGGGATTTGCAAACGATACAACACGTGTTTCTGAATCTAAACGTTTTTACGCAATGTTCGGCCTTGGAGCTAACTTTGCCATGCTTTTTTCAGGACCTGCAATTATTTATTTCTCAGACATTCGAAGCAAGCTTCCTGAAGGAGCAGACGCTTGGGGTGTATCACTAAATTATATGCTTAGCCTTGTGGTTTTCTCAGGATTAATGGTTATGGGAATCTACTGGTGGATTAACAAAAATGTTTTAACAGACCCCCGCTTTTTTGATCCTGCTGAAGTTAAAAAAGCGAAAAAAGATAAACCTTCCATGTCACTTGGAGAGAGCTTTGCTTTCCTCGCAAAATCAAAATATATCCTTGCTTTAGCAGTGATCGTCATAAGCTACGGCGTTGCGATCAACCTTGTTGAAGTCACCTGGAAAGGACAACTTAAACTTCAATACCCAAATCCTAATGACTACAGCACGTTCATGGGATACTTCTCTACCTTTACAGGTATTTCAACTATCTTAATGATGCTCTTTGTTGGCGGTAACGTGATCCGCAGATTCGGATGGGGTGTCGGAGCACTGATTACTCCTGTCGTCCTATTAATTAGTGGGGTAGGATTCTTCGCATTCGTTATCTTTAGAGACTCCCTTTCTGGAATGATTGCCCTTATCGGCACAAGCCCTCTCATGCTTGCGGTGGTCTTCGGTACGATCCAGAATATTATGAGTAAATCCTCTAAATATTCTCTTTTCGATCCTACCAAAGAAATGGCTTACATCCCTCTAGACCAAGAATCTAAAGTTAAAGGGAAAGCTGCTATTGACGTAGTGGGAGCGCGCCTTGGAAAATCAGGCGGATCCCTCGTTCAACAAGGCCTCATCATATGGCTCGGATCGCTCGCTGCGATCACTCCTTATGTAGGGGCAATTCTTTTCGCCATCATTTTCGCTTGGATCATCGCTGCAAAATCTCTCAGTAAGAGATTTGCAAAACTGACAGCAGAAAAAGAAGAGGAAGCAAAGGCAAAACCAGCTCCAGAAACTGCCCTCAAAAGTACTACCTAACATCAGCTAGTAGCT
>Ga0206850_10088_pt1 | contig 26045 bp, 16 predicted proteins | sample Alteio_BWOrgCont_16_FD_152885 | JGI IMG/M metagenome (GOLD analysis project Ga0206850, IMG submission 152885) | Enriched cells from forest soil in Barre Woods Harvard Forest LTER site, Petersham, Massachusetts, United States -... | ecosystem: Environmental > Terrestrial > Soil > Temperate forest >...
CCCAACAACCCCAAGAGCGGGGCTAGGGTAATGACCGTATCAAGCACTGAAAGCCCGCGGTTAAAGCGGGTCAATTCTCTGTTGGCCGCTTGAAGATAGGCGCTGGACAAAGAAACTTTGCGGTGGTTCAAAGCATAGTGAAGGACCCTTACCACGAAGTCCGTGGACTTGGTGCCGACCTGCTTCGCTTCGGTTTCGTTCTTCTTTTCGAGCGCGGCTAAGAACTTTTCCACATCTTCTTCAGAACGAAGACGAGATTCCTGCCAGATGAACCACAAGCGTTCCAGAACGACCGTCAAGGTCACCATGGAAACGATCAACAGGGGCCACATGACCGGCCCCCCCCCTTCAAGAACATTTGGATCACGACGAACTCCTCAAGTTTTTGCCCTGGCGGTAGCTGGGTTATTTGGTCAGTATCAATTTGTCGTTCTTGGTGATCCGCAGCCGGTACTCCTCGCCCCCATGGACGATCAAGACCTCGGTGCGGCCCTCAAAAAGCGACTCAGTGGTGATACGGCGCGCTTTAGAAACCCCATCTATTTCAGTCCTTTTGGGTTCTTCCAAAGCCGCCCTCGCCAATTGATAATGATTATCAACATCAAGTATAACTTGAAACACTGGCCGGTCAAGAAAAAATAGGAGTAAACGCTTTTAGATAAAGAGAGGGATCAAATCCCAGAAAAGGGGCTATTAAAGCGCTTAGCGGCTTTTCGCACAGCGACAACCGTCGCTGGTGTCTTGATGATCCGGCTCGTCCATGCCCCGGTGGGCCGATTCCAGGTAGTCCGCGTTGATATTCCAGGACCCGCCCCTCAAGACGCGGTATTCCCCGCTGGTAGGCCCGGTCGGGTTCTGTCCAGGGCTTTCGTCGTAATAGGTCTGTCCGTACCAATCATTCACCCATTCCCAAACATTTCCCACGATATCGTAGAGACCATAAGAATTAGGCTGCTTCTCTCCGACTGGTTGGATACGGTCGCCTGAGTTATCCGCGAACCAAGCGTAGTCTTTGAGTTGAGTCGCGTCGTCACCGAAGAAATAATCACCGTCCGATCCACCTCGAGCGGCTTTTTCCCATTCCGCCTCGGTTGGCAATCGCTTGCCCGCCCAACGACAAAAAGCATCCGCATCGCTCCACTTGATATTGATCACAGGATTCTTCCCACGACCCCAGCCATTGTCCTGTGCCGGATCTCGTCCTGTTTTCTCGCAGAATTTATCGTATTCATCAAAAGTCGCCAAATACTTGTCCATCATGAAAGCGCCGACCCAAACCTTATGCTGAGGATGCTCATCCGAATTACCCTTACCGACCGGAGAACCCATCATGAAATAACCCGCCGGAATGGGCACCATGGGCGAAGTATCTGTATCCTTGGCTTTCTTTTCAGCGGGCGTCTCTTCAGCCGTCGGCTTCGGGGCTTCAGTTGATTCGGGCGATGGCGTCTCACTCACCACATCCGGATTAGGTGAAGGCGGCGTAGAAGACGCGTTAGAAGATGGCGCGGGGAACGAAGGTAATTGGATCACCTTGACCCCTTGGGAATTAGCCGGCATTTGAAGAACAATGATATTGCCGCCGGAAGGCATGGGGATCATTTGAACTCCCGAAGAACCCGGAACCTCTTGAACCACTTTAAGTCCCCCATTGGGACCAGCCTGAAGGAACTGAAGCCCTTTACCATTCGGCGATTCCTCAATAAAGGTCAAACCGGAAACCGAAGCAGGCATCTGCTGCAAAGCTTTCAAACCCGCGGAGGCCTGCGGAATTTGACCGCCTAATTGAAGTGTTGCCGGAGGGGGCGGCGGCGATTGGGGCAATTGAAGCCCCGAAGAAGTGATCAAGACGCCGTCAGTCCCCTGCGTTTTGGAAGCATTCCCTTGCGAGGACCCCATGGGGACCATCGATGAGGTTTGCGCAGTTGAAGTTCCGAATTCCGAATGAGGTTTGACCGAGGAGAGGCCGAACTTGGACCCGCAAGAGCGGATCAAGAACCAAACGGCCAAGATCGCCAAGACCAATAACACCAACCGACCCGGACGCCTTCTATTCTTGTTCTGAAGGTTGTAACTGCATTGATAACAAAAATGCGCGTCGCGACGATTTTCAGTTTGGCATCGAGGGCAATAGATCACGCCATCTACCTTTGGACAGGGCTGGAAAGAACGAACTGGATCGACAGGAAGCTAAAGAAACGAGGGCTAAAAACGGCAGAAAGCCTTTAAATCCAGGGCCCAATTATAAAAACCCCGCATTTATTATCAACCTCTATCCGCCCTGGAGCCGAAAGGAAACCCGCATTTGTTGGAGAATTTTTGACGGATCAAGGACCGATCGGAAGAAGTGGTTCTACTTGGCCGAAAGAGGCCATTCCGCGGACACCTGGGTTCCCTGTCCAGGCTGGCTTTCCAAGCGTATCTCACCGCCATGGGCGCGCAATATCTCTCGGCATAAGCTTAGACCCAGACCATATCCGCCCGTTTCCTTGGTGCGTGACTTATCTACCCGGTAGAAAGGCTCGAATACTTTTTCGTGGTCTTGCGCGGGGATACCGACGCCAAAATCCCTGACCGAGAGCACAACTTTCTCACCCTCCGTCCTCAAGCAGATCTCGACTTGGTGCTTTTGTTTATCAGAGAACTTCAAAGCATTCTCTAAAAGGTTTTGAATGACCGTTCGGATGCGGGCCGGGTCCAGCCGGGCGGATAAGCTTTCCGGCGTCTCAATGACCCTCACCCCAGGTTTGCGTCCTTGATACTTGGCCATCACGTCGCCCATCAAGCTCACTAGGTCCACCTCTTCGATTGAAAGATGGCCATTACCGTTGCTCAAGCGTTGGGTCTCTAATATCTCGGTCAACATCGTTTCCATCTCGGCCACATCTTGCAGCATCGACTCCCGCAACTCGGTCTCGGGGCTCATTTCCAGCGCCAACTTCAAACGGGTCAAGGGGCTGCGCAATTCATGGCTGACATCCAGAAGCAATTGATCCTTGGAACCGAGCATTTCTTTGATACGCCTGGCCATTAGGTTGAAATTCTCCGCCAGGTAATGGATCTCGCCGTGGCTTCGGCCCATAGGGAATTGAAAATCGAGGTTGCCGTTAGATATCTCTTTCACACCCTTCATGAACATCCGCAAAGGACGGAACATCCTCCAGAGCATGAAAAGGGCCACCAACAGAACGCCCAGGATCCAGCAAAGATAATTCGGTATTTTTTGGAACGAAAAAGACCCGTTAATGACCTGTACCAAAACAAGCGCCGCGCAGATCCAGCAGAACAAGCCGACCACCTTCATGAAGAACCAATGTTTCATCGGACGAGAACCCCTCCAAGAGGGGTCTTTGTGTGTTCCCCAAGGGCCCGTCGGGCAGTCATACCCCCACCCCTGACCCCGATTCCTTTCCCACTCCGCCCGGCGCGCTCGGATCCACTCCATCCGCTCACGATGGAACTCTTCATGCCGTTGGCGGTGGTCGCGTATCTTTTTCTTGATCTGGTGAATGGACATGGCGTTATCCTTCGATCCGAGAAACTTGGCCGATGAAAAGATAGCCCGTACCCCAGATCGTCTTGAAGAACTTGGGCTTTTCCGCCGGATCTCCCAGCTTTTTACGAAGCCGGCTCACCGCCACGTCAATGGAGCGGTTAAAGGCCTCGCACTCGATACCCTTGAGATATTCCATGATCTTGTCCCGGTTCATCACCGCTCCCGGATTGGCCATGAAGAAACCCAATATTTCGAACTCGGTCGTGGTCAAATCCAGGTCTTTCTTCTTGAGCGTCGCGGTCCTTTTTTCCATATCGACGGTCAGATCCCCCGACTTGAAGGTGCCCGCCTTTTCTTCTTTGGGGCTAAAGCGGCGAAGAACACTTTGGATCCGAGCGACCAGTTCTCGAGGCTCAAAAGGCTTGCTCAAATAATCGTCCGCGCCGATCTCAAGTCCCACTACCCGGTCCGTCACTTCCCCACGGGCAGTCAGCATGATGATGGGGGTTTTAGAGCCTTTGCGGATCTCGCGGCACACTTCGAACCCATCCTGGCCCGGCAGCATCACGTCCAAAATGACCAAGTCAGGTTTGAGGCTCTTCACCAGCTTCAAACCTTCCTTCGGTTCATAGGCCGCGGTGACTTCCATGCCAAAAGGCGTCAGATAGCTTTTAAGAAGATCATCGAGTTTTTTATCGTCATCGATGATAAGGATGTTTTTGCGGGGTGTGCTCATGAACGGATTCTAACACGGCTCCCAACCCCGCCCTTCCACTGTTACAAATCGTTACAAAGCGAAACCGCTTCGAAAAGCTTTAAAACATGCCCAACCCTATAAATGATCTCGGGAATAGAGTTCCCTGACAAGAAACAACAAGGAGCAGAACATGGAATTATCTCAAGAAGAGAAGGACCGCATCATTGCCGAGGAAAAGCTTCGTATGGAAACCCGTAAAGAGTTCTTTCAAGACAACTTTGGTCATGGCCGCTGGGGCGGGCCCTGGCGCGGCGGTTGGGGTGGTCATGGTTGTCATCGCCATTGCGGCGGTGGTTTTTTTAAGGTGCTATTGATCGCTCTAGTGGTCTTTGCCGCTTGCCATTTTTGGCACAACAACAACTGCATGAACAACGCCTGCTACTACGGCAATGGAGCGCCTGCTTATCAGACGCAGCAGCAAGCCCCTGCCGCGCCCTCCAACAACAAAAAGTAAAACAAAAAAGGCCCGACTCGAAAGAGCCGGGCCTTTTCTATTTCACGATCAATCAAAAGGAGATTTTTGCTTTTGTCTAAGGGCTTCGGCCTTCGCCTTGGCCTCGTCTTGATCCACCAAAATTTGGAACTTTTTCTTTTCGTTCGACTTCATATAAGCCTCATGGGCCGTGATCTTACCCTCTTCATAAAAGTTCATTAAACATTGATCCATCGTCTGCATGCCCTGTTTAGAGCCAAGTTCGATCAAGGAATTAAGGCCCGACACTTTCCCTGTGCGGATCAAGTTCGGCAAACTCTTGTTATATGTTAATACTTCAATAGCGGCACAGCGCCCCTTGCCGTCTTTAGTAGGACAAAGCTGTTGGGCCACGATCCCCTTGGTACTGGAAGCCAAAGCCCCCCGAGCCTTTTCTCGTTCATCTGAGGGGAAAACGTTAATGATACGGTCGATGGTCTTGGCCGCCGAATTGGTGTGAAGGGTTCCGAAGACCAAAATGCCCATTTCAGCCGCCGCGATGGCCAGCGAAATGGTTTCATAGTCGCGCATTTCACCGACCAGGATGATATCCGGGTCCTGCCGCATGGAAGAACGCAGCGCGGCTTTAAAAGAATGAGTGTCCCGATGCACTTCCCGTTGGGTGATCTTGCACTTTTTCACGGGATGAACGAATTCGATCGGGTCCTCAATGGTCAGGATATTCCCTTCCCGGTTCTCGTTGATCTGGTCGATCATACCGGCCAAAGTGGTGCTCTTACCGCTTCCCGTAGGCCCCGTCACTAAGATCAAGCCCCGTTTCACGTTACAAAGTTCCCGCACGACCGGCGGCATACCCAATTGGTCGAGGGTCAATATTTTGGTCGGAATGGTACGAAAGACCGCCGCGATACCCTGTTGGTTGAAGAAAACGTTGCAGCGGAAACGGGCAACCTCCGGCACTTCATAGGCGTAATCGTAGTCATGTCTTTGCCAGCACAATTGCCATTGTTCAGGGCTCATTGTTTCGTAAAGAAGGCCTTGGAGCATCTCTTCGGTCAAAAGCCAGTCCGCCAGGGGCACCAATTCTCCCTTTGCGCGCAGCAAAGGCGGATTGCCGACAGTCAAATGCATATCGGAAGCCTTACGCTCCACCATCGTGCGGAAGAGATCGTCGATAGCGGCCATTAGCTTTCCTCCGCCAAAATTTCATCCGCTTGAGCTTGGGTGATCTTCTTGGCCGCGACCATTTCTTTCAGCGCCATTTCCATTGTTTGCATGCCCTGCCCGCCGCCAGTGGAGATCATGGAGGGGATCTTGAAGTAGTCGCCTTCGCGGATCACATTAGCCATTGCCAAAGTATTCACCAATATTTCAAAGGCCGGCACCATCGCCGTTCCTTCGGCGTTCAGAAGAAGCCGTTGAGAAACAACGCCCACCAAGCTTTCCGAAACACTGGCAACCGCCTGGGATTGTTCGGAAGCCGGGAAAAGATTCACAACACGGGAGATGGTCGCCGCCGCGGAACCCGTATGCAGTGTCCCAATGACCAAGTGACCCGTCTCGGCCGCGGTCAGGGCTAAGCTCATCGTTTCATAGTCGCGCATTTCACCGACCATGATGATATCCGGGTCCTCACGCAAAGCGCTTCGAAGCGCCGAAGCGAAGGTTTCAGTATGGGGACCGACACTGCGCTGGTTCACCAAAGACAATTTACGTTTGTGGATATATTCGATCGGATCTTCAATAGTGATGATGTGTTCTTCACTGTCCGCGTTCATATAGTCGACCAAAGCGGCGCAAGTAGTGGACTTACCCGACCGGCCCGGACCCGTAATGAGGATCAAACCTTGATTCGCGTCAGAGAATTTCTTGAGGATGGGCGGTAAGCCCAGTTCGTCGATGGACATGACCTTGGAGCTGAAATGGCGGAACACCGCGTCCATGCCTTTGCGTTGACGGTAAACATTCACACGGAAGCGCTCGCCGTTTTCCATGGCATAAGCGGCGTCGATCTCCCAATCCTGGGCCAACTTTGCCTTCATGTTCTCGTCGAGGATCTCCATGATGAGCTTTTCACACTCGTCAGCGGAAAGCGGTTGGGGGGTAATGGGTTGCAGACGGCCTAATTGACGCACAAAAACAGGGGCGCCCGAGGCGATATGAAGATCAGAACCCTTACGGGTGATACAAGCTTGGAGGTATTTGTCGATCTGGGCCATGGGTCTTTCGAACCGCAGGGAGATGGAAAGGATTAAGGCAGATTATAAGACAAAAACCAGCGGAGCGTCGGGGAATTCGTCAGTTCAGCTCAACGGCCCTTGGTTCCCTTTTTGCGAAGGTTCTCAAAAACCTGCTTCATGATGACGTCTTGGATCTCTTTGTCCATGTCCACGAAAGAGATGCGGTCGTAATGATGAACGATGCCGTCGATGACCACATCTTCCCCACCAACTACCTTACCAATGACGTAAGCAGGCATGGAATCCGGGAGCTCGATCTCCATGTCCAACTTGCTATCCACCGGATTGTGTTTGCTGACGCTAACCCGCAAACCTCCGACTGACAGGTCCCGGCTGCGGCCCACATTAAAGTTCGCGCGAAAAATAGAATCATTACGGTAAGAGCGGTATTTGACCGGAACAGTGATCTCAACCCGGACAAAGCGTCGTTTTTCTTGTTTCTTAGGCTCTTCCATAACGTTCCTTTTAAATGACCAACAACTTATATAACGGCTGCCGATGAGAAAACTTTAGGTTTTCAACTCAAAATCAGTTTCAACGACTTGTTCCCACGAAGAGATATAGAACAGACCTCCGAATGGATCAAAGGCCTTTGAATTGGACCGTGCGGTTATTGCCGTAATCCGACACAAAAATATTAGGTGGCGTGGCATTGTCGATCGCGATTCCAATCGGGACAGACGCGTTGAACGAGAAAGATCCATAACCGGACGATAAAGTTGGACCCCATTCACCAACAAAAGTTGGAGAAGCAGGATTCGGCGAGATATTCCACTCCACTACGCTAAAGGTCGAAGCCATGTTCGCAATAACAAGCTTTCCGTTCGCGTTCAAAGCAATGCCTGAAGCAAAGTTGAAAGCCGTGCCCGAACTAACCTTGTCAGTGGTCCAAGTGCCCAATTGAGTGCCCCCTACGCCATTGAACAAAAGAACCTTGCTTGGGGAACCACCATCCGCAACATAAACGAAGGTCGTACCTCCTGAAATGGTGACCGCTATGCCGTAAGCGGAACAAGTGCCAGTCGTAACCGGGAACGAAGGGATGCTATAGGGAGAAGAAAAACCCATAACGTTATAATTACAAATAGTTGTCCCTACAATGTCCGCCCCAAAAATATCACTGTTCGGATTTGAATCTGCGGCAACACCATAGGGAAAGATCCACGCACCGCCTGGAGCATAACCTGAAAAATAGGTGCCCGAGTTATAACCAGCATCGCCGTTTGAGCTGCTTCCAATATAGCTGCCGCTTCCGCCCCCAACGCTTTGGTAACCCACGACAATACCCGCCGTAGGATAGGATTTAACGACCGTCGTACCGCTGCTATTCACCGCCAAACCACCACCAAAAGCTCCATTTGGCGTTGCCACCGCACCAACCGTCACTTGAGGCACCGCTGAACTGACGTTGAATCCTTGGATCCATCCACCGGAGCTGTTGCTGTAATTTGTATAAAGGATTGTTGCCGCACCATTCGACGGACCAGAAACCGCCAATCCACTTGAGGGTGTGGCATTAGCTAAAGAAAAAGCAGAAAGAACGTTCACTATTTCTTTGTCCGCTGTCGTTTGTTCGTAAGCGCAATATTGTTGTGTCGTATTCACGCGAAAAACGAAACTAGGGCCCGTGCTAGGAAACACTCCTACATTTGTCACCTGTAGCCAAGCATAACCACCGGTATACATCTTGACGCAATAAACATCGTTCAAAGCCAAGGGATAATTCGCAGCTAAAGCCCCGCTTCCAGTTAATAAAAAAGATTTCGCAGTACTTGAGTTGATTTCAAAATTATTCGCTGGGGGCACAGTTAAGAAATTTGCCATGGGACCCGTTCCCATATAAGCAATGGCATTTATGCCATTAGGCGCATTGAACTGAAAGGCCGTTCCCGACAAATTGGCACACAAAATATCGTCCGCACCAACAATGGTTGACCCTGCTGTTGTATTCGCTTCAAAATTGTAAAGCCAAGCATTAGTCAAAGCCGTCACTTGATAAACACTCTTGTTAACCGGTCCCAACTCTATCGAAAGATTTGCCCCGTTGGTTGAAGACAAAGGCGCAGCACCCACTGCCAAAGCCAAACCGCTAGAAGCATCGGCAACCTCAATGGAAATGTAGTTATACGAGGAAATTGCAGATTTTAAAGTCACTGGGAAACTGAAAGTACCGCTGACCCCCGAAGCAGAAATCGGGCCGTAACTGCCAGTTATCGAAACACCTGTTCCGCTGACGTTGTAATAAATAGTGTTTTGGGAAGCGCCAACGAATTGAGCACCTGATTTGGAAGAGGATATTTGAACATTTAAGACTCCACTGCTGATAGCGGAAACCGGCTGTCCGCTCTTACCGCAGCCCCAAAAAAGGGCCAAAGGAGTTACGAATAGAGAAAGAACGATCGAAAGGGTCTTGAAGCTCATAGGTACCTGATTTCGGGAGGATTTGAATGAATGGTTTCTAAAAGTAATTCTAACTCCCCCCTCATTCCCGTCAATAACAAAGGACCCCTTCTTGTCACCCCAAAGGAAAGGATTTACCGGGATTTTCGGTGTTATTGCGCGACGAGAACAAAGGCCTTTACTTCAGTTGAGGAAAAGCCGTGATCCGCAATCGGGTCGATCCGTAGGGCACCAAAACTAATTTTTCCAAGGGCGCTGAGCTTTCCACCGGGCTTTGAGGCGGCGGAGCCGCGGCTCCCTGGGATGCCTGCCAGCTTTGCAAGATCTTCCCCTGAGCCGAAACTTCTAAAGGTTCATTTCCAGGCTCAAAAGGGTTCCCCCGCACTGTCTTTTGGGTCACCGTCAGTGACCGGTCCAAATGATCTAGATCCAAATCTAAAGCGTAGTTCCAAGGGCTCTCAGGCATGGCGGATAGGTCGTATTTTTTAACTCCCTTCGGTTCATAAGGAAAGGGTCGAAAGTCGCTCCAATGGGTCTTCAAGCCGAGGCTAAAGACCAACGGACCTCTCTCAACGCTGACCGAGTCTTGGTACCACTTCTGAACTTTGAAGGACATCGGCAGCTTGAGTGTGAGGCTTTGACTACCGTTCCATTGCCTCAAGACCTTTTGGAAAGAGCCTGGCGTTAAAGTTTGCGTCGTACCATCCGGCAGATTCAACGAAGCTCCCGCGGCCCAAGCAGGCACCCGGAAATAGATCGGGAAGGTCGCCGCGTTGGCCGTTGTTACTTGGAAGGTCAGCGTATCGCTAAAGGGATAGTCCGTTATTTCTTCTACCTTCACCGCTACACCATTTACTTGGGTTTCCACCGCACAAGGGGCATAAACCACCGCCGCCAACCCACCGTCCGGCGAAGTCATCCACAAGTGGGAGGTCAGCTTTGGCCAGCCCTGGTGCATATTGGCCGTACAGCATCCATAGTGCGGTTCAAGCCCAAAAAGATTGCCGCCGCCGGTAACCGTGGCATAGATGGGTCGCGGTACATAAAGACTGGCAACTTGGTTGGCCTGTTCCACATATTGATGCTGCCAATAGTCCGGCGTGCAAGCCGCTGGCAGGGTGTTATAAGCGATCTTTTCCAAACGGTCCGCAAAGCGGACGTCTCCCGTAATGGACAGGTCGTTCTCAAGCGAGAACATCATTTCGACAATGGCGCAAAGTTCTGTGCCTTGAGAAGGATTGAGGCCCGCCAAACATTCATCCCCGCTCATGAGGCCGTTAGGCTCGCCATGGTAGCGGTCCAATTGTTCGATCGCCCGCCAGGCCAGCTTCTTATAGCGTTCATCTCCGGTCAGACGGTACAAAAGTGCCGGCACCTTCAACCCCATCGCGTTATTCACCACATGGGCGCCCCAGGTCCATCCATCGGATTTATGCTTCAACGGCAGATCCCAAAAATGATGGGTCCAGTCGTAGCCTTGATTAGCGGCCTTCGCCGCGGCATCAAGCAGCCACGCTTCATGCGTGTGGTCATAGAGCCAATAAAGGGTCATGACGTAATCGCCCCAACGGAAATAATTCCACGAGAAGAGATGGCGTTGGTCCAGTTGAACATCAACGTTCCGAGCGGCCCTTTCCATGGCGATCAGAACTTTGGGGTCGCCGGTGGCTTCCTGATATTGAGCCAATACTTTAAGAATGATGAATTCAGGCCAGGGGTCTCTTTGAACGTTCGGAGGCGCGTGGGCACCCGTCGCCGATTGACCCACTTCAGGCCCCAACCAGCCATCCGCCGTTTGATGAGCGAGGATGTAATCGATCCAGCGTTTGACCTTTGCCTTGAGCTTTTCGTCATTGGTGAGATAGGCCATGGGCACCACGCCATCCAACCAATAAGGCGCTCTTTCCCAACCCTCCGCCTTGCCGCCTATCCAGCCGCTGTCTTTCACGTCCGGCCAGAACTCATCTAAATGACCGGTCAAGCCGCCCGTTTGAAGTTTCAATTGCCCCAAAAGCCAGCCTTGGGGTTTCACCGCGCCTAGAGGAAGAGGAGAAAAAGCGGGAGCGGCCAAAACCGCCAATGGCGCTTCTTTGCCCGGCAACCCAGCCACACGTTGATAGAACCACCAACCCGCCGAAGCCGCGAGGACCACGGACAAACCGGCAAGAACCCACAACCACGGAAAAGAACGTTTTGTTTCGAGTACCGGTTCGGACAAGGGAAACCTTTCGACCTGCAAAGTAGGCCTATTAAAGCACTTTTGCCCTGCCCGCTTCATGAACATTTTCGATGAAAAAAGATCCTGCAAACTTACAATGATTTCATTATGAGCGACCTAGTTTGTTTGGAATGCGGACAAGAGATGGAATATGACTGGGCGCCCTGTCCCCATTGCGGCTGGAAAGTCCCCGCGACATGGGAAAACTCCGAGACCGAGGATAATGAAAACCTCGTTTCAAAGACCTTTTTGGCCAAACCCCATCCTTGGGTACAGATCACTGTTTGGACCCTCTTGATCATCACCTTGATCTCGTTGATATCTTGGATCCGTTGGTAAAATGATCTTCTATATGAAATCGCTGTTCTATTAGTAAAGGGATCAGAAATGAAACTATCGAGCTATCTGTTATTTCTCTTTTGCCTTTCAACCTCCGCCTGGGCCCTGCGCCCGATCACCCACTATCACGATCTTATCGCGGGCGAACCCGAACCCGGCTATCGGGACGGTTCTTTTGAATCCGCTCAGTTCAACGGCCCTCAGGGAATGGCCTTGGATGAAACCGGCGATCGATTATTTGTCGCCGACAAGAACAACAACTGTATTCGGGTCATCCTGAGAGACCAAAAAAACCAGGTCAAAACATTGACCGGCTCTTTGAAACGCGGCAATTCGAACGGATCCCTCGGATCAGCATCCTTCAACAAACCGGCCCTTTTGGTTTACCTGGGCAAAAACCGTTTGGTCGTCTACGACTCGGGGAATTCGCTTTTACGCTTGATCGACCTGACCCAGGGAGAAGTCACAACCCTCGCCGGCAATGGAAAATCGGGCGACATCGATGGAAAGGCGGACAAAGCTTCCTTGGGCACGATCTTCAATATGGTCTATTTACCATCGGACAATTCGATCTACTTCTCTGAACCAGCCACCGGTTCTTTGCGCAAATTGGACCTAGCCGCCGATCAAATTTCGACCATTCCATGGAAAGACCCCCAACTCACCACCCCCGGCGCGCTTTGCATCTATCAAGATCTGCTCTGCGTCACCGATTGGACCAACAACAAGATCGTTCAGATCGACCCCAAGGGCGCCATGAAAGTCCTCGGCAATTTCAACACTCCCGACGAGTCCCAATATCGAGTGACGGCCACCGCCGCTTCCGGTTCGGACCTCTATGGATTCCGTCTGGGCCAGGGCTCCTCGTTGGTCAAGTTCGCCAATAATTCTCGTCAAAAGTTCTTTACTCCCTGGGGTAAAGAAATGACCTGGAACAAATTCTCCTCAGCTTTTCCTGCTCACGGCGTTTTAACCCTTCTTCCAGACCCTCGAGAAGAACATAAGTTCTATCTGACATCCGAAAACCTTCCGATAGTGCAAAGTCTTAAGGACTACAACTTCGCTCCCGGCGAAGACATCGGCGCCCACAACTCGTCTCATATGAGTGAATTCGAATACCCAACTCAAAAACCCCCAAAAACCTTCCGCATCTTGGTCATCGGTAATTCCATGTCCTATTCCCTTTCTTTTCAAGATCAGCGCGATGGCAATTGGAACCGAAGCGAATCTTTTCCCAAACAACTAGAGCTCCTACTCAACACCCGGGCCGCGTTCGAGGACATTGCGCTGAATTACGAAGTTCTTTCTGCCGGTTATCCCGAAGCATTTAAGCCGTCCTATTTTTGGCCCTATTACGAGGTTCCGCAGCTCGTTAAAAAGTTCGATATCGACCTAGTCCTCTTCATCATGCCCACTTACAAGGCCTACTCCTATGAGCTCTATTTCCAAAGACCTATCACCTCTGACGGCATTCCAGCCCAGGAAGCGGACAACGAATATCTTCTTAAACCTTGGAAAGAGAAGATCCCCCCGGGAATACCAAAGGATTTTTACGAAAGATGTCTTGCGCACAAGTGGGTAAAACCCGCCTCCAAATCCGAGTTGCAGTTCGAAAACACTCAGGTCACTCTCGCAGACCCCGATGTGCGGAAAGACATCGTTCAATTACTGGGGAGACCCATTCGGTTGCTCTCAGATAAATTAAAGGGCATGAAAACCAGCGCCGGAAACCCTGTGAAGTACCAGATGCTTCTGATCTATCGAGATGAGACCACCGGTTCTTTAGAAACTTATCGGGACTTTTGGAAAGAAATGTCTCAAGTGGATGGGTTTCCCCTTCTGGACATAGTGGGCGATTTTTTAGCTTTCAAGCCGACCTACGAAGGAATGTATTCCTACGAGGACTTCCACTACGAGGTTTGCGGAACGGGCCTCTACACTTATTTGGTCAGCCAAGAATTGATCCGTCACCTATTGATCCCATTCCCCGCATCAGAACCCCAAAAATAAAAAAGCCCGCCAGCGAAAGCTGACAGGCTTTTTGTTGAAGCGGCAGTTACGAACTAAACCGCGCCTTCAAACCACTAATTCGCCTTTGGCAAACTCGCGCCCTCGAACCAATAAGAATTCAATGTCGTCATGAGCGCCACTAGTTGCTTGTAATCCAGCGGCTTTGTCAAAAACGAACTGGCCCCGTCTTTATAAGAGCCAGCCACATCCTCTGCGTTTTTTGAGGTCGTCAAAATAACGACGGGTATCTTTTTCAAAGACTCGTCATTTTTAATGACTTTCAACGCTTCCCGGCCATTCAATCGCGGCATATTGAGATCCAACAAGATGAGGGAAGGCATCGAAAAATCATCGGAATTCGAATCAACGTCTTTTGCCTTATTCAAAAAATAGATCAGGTCTTCTCCGTCACTCACGAATTGAGTTGAGTTCTTGAACCCGCCGTCGTGTAAAGCTTGTCGGATCAAAAAACGATCATCCGCATCATCATCCGCGATCAACAATAACCGGCTCTTTTTCAGTTCTTCAGTCATGGCGTCTCTCCATTCCCGAAACGGTCAAATCCTATCGACCCGATTCCTTATGTCCATTGTAAGCCTCAAAAAAGAGGTTCAAAAAAGCACACTGTCGATTTTTAAGGCGGTTTCATTGAGGATTTTAGTGGTCGCCGGTCATACCAAGGACAAAGCCTGTTCATGCCCGAAAATAGAGAGCCCATCGGCAAACGCTGACAGACTTCGGTCTATGTTTCGTGTGTGCCGAGAGAAATTCGTCTAATTGATGAAAATAACCCGCCCTTCTTTGCGCCGGAGGGGCTCCGTCACATAGATCACATAAATACCGCTGGCGCATCTGTCCCCGTACTTGTTCCGGCCGTCCCAACTATAGGTCTGTTCTAAGGGACCTTCTAAATAAACCGACGCTAGATTTTTGATGTGTTCTCCGGCCGAGTTGAAGATGTTCACGTCGAACTGGCCCGGATAGTCTGGTACCCCCACGATGATCTTAACGGTCGAATTACCCGAAAAGACATTTTTCGAGATAAAGAACTCGTCCGGTACGGCGATAGGGGTTGCGGTAATGGTTGGGGTTGAAGTGATCGTAAAAGTATTGGTCACCGTCAACGTCACTGTGGGTGTAGCCGTATGGGTGGGCGTATAAGTAACGGTGTTGGTCACGGTCAGCGTAGGGGTACTGGTCGGCGGCAAGGTATTTGTATTGGATGCCGTGCAAGTGCTGGTATAGGTGTCCGCTGCCGTTGGCGAATCCGTAGACGTGGCTGAAGGCACCGGCGAATTGGTGGTCGTGGCCGTATTGGTCGGCGTCAAGGTAGACGTAGAAGTTGGACTCAGGGTGAAAGTGGATGTTCCGGTAAGTGTCGGGGTACTCGTCGCGGTCGCCAACGGCACGGGCGTATCGCTGAGGGTCGGCGAAGACGTGAATGTCGAGGTACTCGTCATGGTCGAACTGGAAGTTGCGGTAAAAGTATAAGAGACGGTCGGTGTTGACGTAAAAGTCGCCGTGACAGCGGGAGTACTGGTCGAAGTGGACGTCATGGTGCTGGTAGTTGTCGCGGCCACGCAAGAAGTTATCCCGATCTTTGCCACGAAAGCGTCACCCATGCTACAGCACGGCGATCCCGCATAGGCGGTTTGATAACTACCCGCGGTCGTCGAGAACCCACCCCCACTCACACCCGCTATATAAAAGTTACCGTTAGCATCCTTCGCCATCCCTTGACAGTAGGCGCTGGCTGTATTGCCGAAGAATGAAGAAAAGACCAATTGAGCGTTTCCGCTGAGTGCCGGATCAAGTTCAAGGAAATAGCCAATGAAACCCGAGCCGCTGAAACTGCTATCCCAGGCCCCAGCTGTGATGGGGAACCCTGTATAAGAGGTATACCCAGTCACATAAATATTTCCGCAGTTATCCAATTGTATCCCTGTCGGATAACCAGCCGCATTGTTCATTTGGCCAATAAAAGTGGAATAAAGCAGTGAGGATCCCGTTGAGCTGATCTCGGCCACAATACCATCCACCAATCCGCTGGTGTAGGCGGTGACATAGGCCCCGGGGCTGGTCGGATAACTGGCCGACCCAGAAGTGCCGGTAAAATAAACATTGTTGCTGGCGTCCAACACGACCCCATAACCGCCGTAGCCTGTACTGGGGCCCACATAAGTGGACCAAACCAACCCCGTACCAGTGGCATTGAGCTTCAACGCGAAATTATCGCCAGCGCCGCTCAAAGCGGTTTGGAACGCTCCCGCGGTGGTCGAAAAATTATTACCCGTGGTGGCTCCCACCACATAGGCATTACCGGCGCTATCGACCGTAAGGTTGTCTTGCACATAACTACCATGAGGGAACACATTCGTAAGACATTCCCCCAATAACGTGGAATAGATCAGGTCCGCGCTTCCGTTACCAGCCGGATTCAATTTGGCCGCGAACATATCCTCTTTGTCGCCTGCCCCATAGGTCGTCTTGAAAGCCCCGGCCGAGGTCGGAAAGTTTGTCGAGGTGGTCCAACCCGAGAGATAAACGTTCTTAGCCGCATCGACGAACACACCCGTACCGCCATCGGCGCCAGTACCGCCCAAATAGGTGGAGTAAAGCAAAGTGGTGCCGTCAGATGTCAATTTAGACAAAAAGGCATCCCCAAAATAGTAGTCCGACGATCCAAAAACGACATTTCCGCTAAAAGTGGTTTGATAAGCCCCGGCAGTCGTTGGGAATCCCGATCCTGCTTGACCCGTCACATAAACGTTATCGGAAGAGTCCACCGCTATCCCCCAGCCGATATCCTGCTGCGTGCCGCACAGATAAGTGGAAAAGAGCAGTGTTGAACCTGTCGGATCCAATTTGGAAACGAAAACATTATCGAGGTTCGTATAAGCTTTGATCGGCACCGTCGTTTGATAAGCCCCGCTGGTCGTGGGATAATTACCCGTTGTAAAACCCGTGACATAGACATTTCCAGCGCTATCGACAGCCACCCCATTGGCCACATCCCCGCCCGAGCCGCCCACATAAGTGCCGTAATCAATGACGGGATCAATGACCAGCTTTTTGCTTTTGTCGTAGTCCTCCACCTCAAAAACGACCTCGTCTTTACCGACGACCACAAAACGGCCTTCGATCAAGGTTTGCCCACCAGTCGCCTCTTGATAGATCTTGGGAGCTTTTAAGGTCAAACCACGGTCTTGAACGGTCACCCGCAGATCACCATTTCCGTCGGTCCTCACATCATCGGCTCCGGCGACATGCAGATGGATCTGCCCCGGGTCCGCACCCGGCCGGACTTGGAAGTCATACTCCATTTTTTGTTGATTGCCGTAATAAACGACATCGATACCTTGATAGATGTCGTGGACCGCTACCCTTGCGTAATGGCCGACATTGGACCGCCATTTGGAACGGTCGTTCGTGATGAAGTAGTGACTGACGCCAGGCAACGGGGCCTGTCCCTCCAAGACCGCGTTTGGATTGGCTCCCACCATTTGGAAACGAAGGACCTGCGGAACATCTTCGTGGGTATCGACTTTTTGGCCCAAAGCCGCCGGAACTTTAAGCTTATGCTTCTTGAGAACAAAGACCGCTTCTGAACCGGTCAGAAAAAAACTATAACCGCCGCCATGGCTCAGGAACTTCACCTCCGGATCGGTCTGACCTTGGTTAGGTTCAAAAGCCAGTGGCAGTTTTCCATAATTGTTTTCGAGTACGACCCGAGCCGAATGGGATGCTGTAAGAACATGATCGGTCAAAGGGTTCAAAACGGACGCGGCCGAGACGGCTTGCGCCCAATTCGCCGGCAAGGCAAAGGTCCAGATCAGAATGAGCAGATAGACCGATCGGCGGAACTTAAATATATTTTCTCGAAACCCCGACATATACGCCCCGGATCAATATCTTCAAATAAAGAAATAAGCATCGATATAAAGTTGTTCTCTTAATGGACCACATTGTACCCGGCAATTTGCGCAAGGTGGGATCGCGCCTATTTTTTGCGTAACGATTTAACATTGAATTTGAAAGGTTTTTGAAGTCTCTGTATAAAGTGACCGAAATCCAGTCTCATCCTCATCCACCAACCCCGCTAAAAATAAAAAAGCCCCTTGGCCTTTTGGCCAAGGGGCTTTTACATGAATGGCGGGGTTGACGGGGATCGAACCCGCGACCTCCTGCGTGACAGGCAGGCGCTCTAACCAAGCTGAGCTACAACCCCTTGCAGGAGACAGAGAAAGAAGGAAGGAACTTCCATCGCTTTGTCACGTTCGGCCTAAGCCGTACCCTTAAGGGAAGCGAAACGAGGGCGTATATTACAAAGACGGGTATCTTTAGTCAAGAAAAGCGGAGCCCGAAAGCCTCTCAATTCCGTTCGAAACCGACCGCTTTTAAGAGACCGTCTGGGGTTCCCGTTCTTCCGCCGGCTTTTCCAGCTTGAATTTCTTCACCGAGAAACGGGACATACTGTTCTTGAGGATGCTCTTGGCCGAGAGTTTGTAAAGGTACTCGCCCGCCGGCATCTTGGTGGCGTCCCAAATGGTCACCGCGTAGGCGCCGCCCTCTTTCTTTTCTTCCAGTTTCACCGCGAGGCCGCCTGTCGCGTCGAAGATCTCCAACGTCACGTTACAGTCTTCCTTAAGGAAGTAATAAAAGCGCACCGGGCCCGGTTGGGGCGGATTGGGTAAAAGACCCAGGTCTTCCACAAAAGTGGTGTCCAACAAACCCTCATCCACCGTGACATTGATGTCCTTCACTTGAAGCACCGGGAACTGGTCGCTATGCAGACGGATCTCGTACTTGCCTTCTTTGAGCATGGAGAAATTGAATTTGCCGTCCATGTCCGTGACACAAGAGGCGACCACCTTGTTGCCTTGGGCCATTTCAACTTTGGTCCCCTCGATAGGCGTTTTGCCATCTTTACGCAGGAAGTGCCCGAAGACCTTGCCTAAGCGGTCGATGATGATCTTTCGGCTGGAAGCCAAAACCCCGGGTTTTCCTTTTTTGCTCACCGCCGCCACATGGAAGTACCACGTGCCTTGCTCGACATCTTTCAAGGTCACCATGCGTTCGGTGGTGAAAGTATCCTTATCCGTTAAGGGTTCATGTTCGTTCGGGCTGATCTTGTAGAAATATCCCTTCGGACTGAAAGAACCGTCGTGGCGGTCTTCCCAGGTGAAAACCGGCGACTGGTTATTGACGGCTTCCCCTTCGCGCGGATGCGAGGGACTGGCAATGACCGGCGGCGGCATTTCGCCCGCTGCGATCAACACCGGGAAATGCGTCGTCGCGGAAAGATTTCCCGCTTTGTCCCGAGCGGTCACATGGAAATACCAAGCGCCCGGCTCACTGGCCTTCACTTCAACAGAAGAACCCATCAACTTTACCCCCGTGTCCGGCATGGGCGTTGGATCTGGTTCTTGATTGAACAGGTAGTAATAGCAGTCGATGCCTGAAAGTTTTGGGGCTGAGGTCAGCTTAAGTTCCACTTGGGTTTCCGAATACCAGCGCTCCCTATCCGGATGGCTGGAAGAGGACACATGGGACGCCTCGGGCTTTTGCACGTCGATCTTCACTTTGTAATGGGCCGTTTTAGCGCTGACATTGCCCGCGCGGTCCTTGGCTATCAAATGGAAGTACCACATACCGCTTTCTTGTTTCGGCAGTTCCAAACGGGTCTTGTTGATGAAGACCCCGTTCTCGCCGTTAAGCTTGGTGTTCGCGCTCAGGTCAAAAGCATAGTAATAACCCACAATACCCGTCGCGTCCGAAGGGGCTAGCCAGGTCAAGACCGGCAGCGGGTTCGAGCTCCAATCATCGCTGGAATGAGAGGGGCTGGAAACTTCCGGCGTACCCACGCTGGCATCCGACAAGCAAGCCGCGGTGGCGTTGCCTTCGAACTGTTCATTGCCCATCTTGTCGACGGCATGGATCGAATAATAGTAAACGTTGTTCTCTTGAAGGCCATCACCCTTGTCGATGTAAGAAACCTCTTTCACTTCCCCGTCTTTCGAAATGCACTTGGGCTTCTGGCTCTCCATCCAGCGGTAAACGCGATAAAAGTTAAGGCCCGACACCAAGTCTTCCGCCGGGGACCACTTCAGTTCGATATCGCCATCCGCTAAGGGAGCGGCTTTGAGCTGGGCCACCGGGGTTGGCGCCGAAATGTCGATGGAGACCGCGACCATTTCGGTGTCCGGATATTCTTCCACGTTGCCGGCGGCATCCTTCGCTCGGCAGCGGAAAGCGTAGCGCATACCGTCTTGACCTTGGTAGGCAGCGGTCTTGTTGTTCACATTGACCAGCCAATCACTCCAAGAACCTTGACCCACTTTCACTTGCACATCAAAGGCCGTCACTTCACCGCTGGCGTCGGTGGCGTCCCAATTGAGGGCCAACTGGGTCTTATCCATCAGGGCCGGCAGGCGCACCATCGTGGACTTCGGCGCGGTGGTATCGACCCAAATAGGATAATGGGTAGCTTCTTTACTGACATTTCCCGCCTTATCCTTGGCGGCGATATGGAAATACCACTTGCCGTCTTTCAAAGCCGGAGCGGACATGAAGGTTCGGTTCACCCATTCGCCGTTGCCCATGCCCGGAATGGTATGGGGATATTGATCGATCACCACGTAATAGCCATCGATGCCCGCCATATCCTGGGGCACATCCCAGGTCAATTTCGGAGCCGCCGAATTGACCCAGCGGTGTACCGGATGGGTCAGGCTCTTCACCACCGGGGCCACCGCATTCGAATCGACCATCAACTTAAAGTGGGCCAGCGCGCCGATGTTCTGGGCCTTATCTTTCGCGCAAACATGGGCGTACCAAGTACCGTCTTCAGGCAGATTAAAGACCGCGTTCTTTCCAGTGGTCCAGGCCATGTCCTTGAGGACCGGCATCCAATTCTCTTCCCGGTTGAAAATACTGTAATAACCTTCGATCCCCGACAGGTCATTTGGATCTTTCCACGTAATCTCCACATGACGGCCCGGGAACCAACGGGTGGGGTCCGGATGAGTGGTCGAAGAAAGTTCAGGTGTTTCCACATGCGTATCTAAGCGCACCGCGTAAACCGCGGGGTCGCCGCTGATATTGCCGGCTTTATCCGCGCCCAATACCGACAGGTAATGCACGCCGTCGCGGGGAATATCCAAGCTGATCTCCGTCTTTTCGGTGTAGCTGGCGCCTGAAGCCGCCGGTTTGACCCGGGGGTCGTCGGTAAAGGTGTAGTGGTAACCCGCAACACCCGAAAGGTCGCTGGGCGAAGAGAGCTGAAAGACTACCTTGGTCTTGGAATACCATTCATTCTCGTCCGGATGCGTCGGCGAAGTGATGGTCGGATTCGAAACTTGAGTGTCGATATGAAGCGCGTAATGACCGGAGCGTTTGGAGAAATTACCCGCGTTATCCTTAGCCACAATGTGGAAATACCAAAGGCCGTCCTCGGTCAATTCAAAGGAGAGGTTCCTTTGCTGGGTAAAAAGCGACGTGTTCGCGTCCGGTACTGTATCCGCTTTGCGGTCAATGCTGTAGTAGTAGCCATCAATACCCGACAGATCTTCGGGCTCGTCCCAAGCCAGCACCGCTGAACGGTCGCGGTACCATTTCTTTTCATCCGGGTGTGTATGCGATGTCACCACCGGGGTCTTAGCTTCGCTGTCGATACAGATCTTGAAATGGGTGGCCTGAGGCGACAGATTCTCCGCCCGGTCCTTGGTGCGAACATGGAAGTAAGAGACACCTTCCTTCAGGCGGTCAACGTTCACTTTGGTCTTCGTCGTCCAACGAGAATCTTCCGGCACAGGAATGGTGTTGGGGTCTTCGTTCAGGATGTAATAGTAGCCATCCGTGCCCGAAAGGTCTTGGGCCGGCACTAATTGCAGTTCAAGTTTTTTGCTTGTGTACCACTGACAGCTTTCCGGATGGGTCTGCGAAGAGACCGCCGGAGGCTGAGCTTTGGTGTCGATGCGGATCGGGTAATGCGCCGCTTGAACGCCCACATTCCCCACCGCGTCCACCGTCGCGATATGGATATACCAAACGTCGTCTTCCAAAGGACCTAAGGTGATCCGGTTCTCTTTCGTCATTTCCCCTTTGCTGGGGCCCGGCACGGTATCGGGTACTTTGTCGGCCTTCACGTAATAACCCACGACGCCCGAAAGGTCGTTAGGCGCTTCCCAGGCAATGACGGGCGTCGGGTTCGGCACCCATTTGTCCGCGTCGGGATGGGTCGAACTATAGACGGTTGTGGGCGGCAAAGCTTCGGTGTCGATATTCACTTGGTAATGAGCGGCTTCCACGCCGATATTCCCGGCTTCGTCCACCCCGGCCACATGAATGAACCATTGGCCTTGGGTAATTCCATTCAGGACGATGCGGTTAGAATCGGTATAAAGCGCCTTGTCCGGGTTTGGCACCGTATCCGGCTTTTTATCAATGAAATAGAAGTAGCCCGTCAAATGGGCCGGCGCGCTCAAATGCAGTTCGATCGTATCGTTCTTTTCCCACTTGTCTTGATGTGGATGGGTGGTGGAAGTCACTACTGGCTTGAAAACAATAGGTGTACGCAGTGAAAGGGTTTCAGTGACCGCTAAAGAGGAAGAGCGGTGGGCGCTAATGACCCGCAATTCATGGTCCGTATCCGCTTTCAATCCGGTCAAAAAGACCCGGTGATTCAAAACGTGGGTCTTATCTTGGAACATCAGTTTGAGCTCGGGAGAATCCTGCTTTTCGCCGTAATGCACTTCCGAACTAGCGGGAATATCCGTCGTCCAAGACAGGACCGCGCTTTGGGAAGTGACCCTTTCGATCTTTAGGTCGCTCAACACCGGGTTCTGGGCCATGTCAAAAGTGGACCGCAGCAAACCCGCCGGATTTTCCGCGCCCGCGTAAAGGTAGTCATTGAACACGCAAAAAGAACGGACCCCTTCCATGTCGCCCGCGTAAGCGGTATTCCATTCGGCGCCATCCCGGGTCTTCAGCACCCGGCCCGAATTGCCCGTGCCGACAAAGAGAGTGTTCTCGAAAACTTCCATGGCGTAGCAGTTCAGTTCACGAGAACTGTCATAGGCGGGCAGCCAATCCCGACCATTCACCGTACGGTAGATACGAACGCCCTTGGCGCCCGAAGTGCCGGCATAAAGAGCGCCGTCGAATTCCTTCAAACACTGAATGAAGCTTTGACCCGTCGAAGCCACTTCTTCCCAGTTCAAACCATCGTCCGTCGAAAAGATCAGTCCGCTGGGGTAAGTGCCCACATAAAGCTTGTTCTTGAAGACACCCATGGAGGTCACGGCCGCCTCACTTAAGTTGGCCACCGCGCTCCAGTGAAGACCGTCATAAGCGTAGATCTTGCCCTGAGAGCTGGTACCCGCGTATAGACGGTCCTTGAATTCGATCAGGGTGTGGATACGGTCTTCGCCGGTAGCGAAAGACTCCCGCCAGGTTTCCCCGTCGGTCGTGTAGTAAATGGACCCGTTCAGGTTGGTCCCGGCAAAGAGGACCTTTTCTTTACCTGGGGTGCCATAGGCGGTCAGACAATAAATTTGAGTGGAGTAGTCCCCGCCCTCGGACTCCTGGGGGTTCGGAGTAAAGAACTTAGTATCTGTTTTAGTGACCGAATAAGGTTTCCAAGAGCCCGGCGCGCCGCTGTTGGAGGAAAAAACTTTGTCCCGACCGGTCGCGGCGTAAAGTTTGCCTTTGAATTCGGCTAGAGAATAAAAGCTGGGGACCTTCTCGAATATTTCTAAACTTTCAAAATAGGCCGGAGTGGCCGTGGAAAAATAAAGGTCGATGGCGTTCTTGAGGTTATCGAGGGCTTCTTTGGCATTGCGGCCTTGGGCCTGACAGCCCGGCAAAGCGGCACAGCGGGCGACCACATGACCTTCAGCGCGGGTTTCCAGGTCGATCTGGAAATCGTAGGGAAAGAACTTGGTTTGGGAGTGGTTATCTTTTTTCACGACCGGCCCTGAAAGCGAAATGCCCCGTAGAAGAGGTGTGGGTCGGTTATTTTAGACCAATTGTTAGAGGGTTGATAACAACATTATCAACCTAGCCTGGATAGGTTTTAGGCGCAAATAAAGGGGTTTAAGGCCAGAACTACTCTTGGACCTTCTTCTTCCACTCAGCCACTAAATTCAGGGCGTCCCGCGGGGTCAAGTCATCCACATCTAGATTTTTGAGCTCTTCCAAAATGGGGTGAGCCGCGCCTGCCCCGCCAAAGAAGGTCAATTGATTGATCCCGCCGGTGGAAGGCACTTCGGGTTGAGGTTCATCGGTCTCGATCGGCCTGTCTTTCTTCGCTGTAAAGGGATTACCGGTTTCGAGGCTGGCCAATATCTTCTTGGACCGTTCAACGACCGACTTGGGTACCCCCGCCAACCGGGCCACTTGAATACCGTAGCTCTTGTCGGTGCCGCCTTCGACGATCTTGCGAAGGAAAAGGATCTGTTCATTCCATTCACGGACCGCGATATTGAAATTCTTCACGTTCGGGAAGGACAAAGCCAAACGGGTCAATTCGTGATAATGGGTCGCGAACAAAGTGCGGGCCCGAAGCTTTTGAGCGATGTGTTCCACCACTGCCCAGGCAATAGAAACCCCGTCAAAAGTAGACGTACCGCGCCCTACCTCATCCAAGATGAGCAAGCTGCGATTGGTCGCGTGATTCAGGATATTCGCCGTCTCGACCATTTCGACCATGAAGGTACTTTGGCCCTGAGTGAGCGCGTCTGAAGCCCCGACCCGGGAGAAGATACGGTCCACAATACCGATCTTCATCTTCTTGGCTGGCACGAAGAAACCCACTTGCGCCATAAGAGCCAGCAAAGCCACTTGGCGGATATAAGTGCTCTTCCCCGCCATATTAGGACCGGTCAAGACGACCACTTCAACGCCATCCACACCTAAGTGGGTGTCATTAGGCACGAATTGGTCAGACGAAAGCAATCGGTCCAATACCGGATGACGCCCATCCACAATGGCCAGTTCATTCGTGTCGTCTACTTCAGGCCGCACATGACGACCCTGGTCAGCCACCGTGGCCATACAACCGAACACATCCAGTTCCGCAATGATGCGGGCTACCCGTTGAAGCCGGGACAATTCTTTCGCTACTTGGGACCGGATGGAGTCAAAGAGTTCATATTCGGTTCGATCAGCCTTGTCCTGAGCGCCTAGGATCTTGCCTTCCATGTCTTTAAGTTCTTGGGTGATGAAGCGCTCGGCATTGACCAGCGTTTGCTTGCGGTGATAATCCTTTGGCACCTTATCCAAGTTGGCCTTGGAAACTTCGATGTAATACCCGAACACCGAGGTATAGCGGACCTTGAGGGAGCTGATACCCGTCTTCTTCTTTTCCTTTTCTTCCAGGTTGGCGATCCACTGCTTACCTTCGATCGAAGCGCTCTTGAGTTCGTCCAGTTCCGGGTTATAACCCGCCTTGATCAGCCCGCCTTCTTTAAGCGCCAGGGGCGGCTCGTCAGCGATGGCCTTGAGCAAGAGGTGGTGGATCTCTTTTAAGTTGTCCCAACCCTCGACCTTTTCTTTGAGCCATTGAGCTTTGAAACCGGCCAAAACATGATGGATCTTGGGGAGAAGGGCCAGTGTGTTCCGCAGGGCCACCATATCCCGCGCGTTCGCCGTACCGCAGCCGATACGACCGGCCAACCGTTCCAAGTCGGACACTTCCCTAAAGAAGTCCCGCAAGGTTTCCCGGTCATCTTTGTGGGCCAACAGCTCTTCCACGGCGTCTTGGCGGTGTTTGATCTGCGAAACGGATGTCAGCGGCGTGACCAACCATTGGCGAAGCAAACGCCCGCCCATAGAAGTAGTCGTTTCATCCAAGACAGATAAAAGCGTGCCTTCTTTACCGCTGTCCCGCATGGATTTCACAACTTCCAAATTACGCTGGGTCGCGGCGTCCAACACCATCCCCTCGCCAACTTGGAAGGTCGAAAGAGTGACCAAATGTGACAGAACACTATGAGTGGTCTCTTTGAGGTACTGAATGATGGCGCCCGCGGAACGGATTGCCTGCTGCTGGTCCGAAAGGCCGAACCCATCCAGGGACTTTACTTGGAAATGTTCGAGCAGGACTTCTTTGCACCCGTCCCCCGAGAACTTCCAATCTTCCATATGTGACT